>Ga0206677_10000022_pt1 | contig 123651 bp, 109 predicted proteins | sample M130m12015metaG_FD_155475 | JGI IMG/M metagenome (GOLD analysis project Ga0206677, IMG submission 155475) | Ammonia-oxidizing marine archaeal communities from Monterey Bay, California, United States - M1 30m 12015 | ecosystem: Environmental > Aquatic > Marine > Intertidal zone | place: USA... | reverse complement strand
CAAAACATTTTTAACATGGCGACCATCCAAGAGAATATAAACCTCATGCTAGTTGGTGCACAAGCAGAACTAGCATTCACAAAAAGTGTGTTTTTTACTACTTTTTTACAATACAATACTCAGATTGAGAATTTCAATATCAACAGTAGACTTCAATGGAGATTTAAACCCATGAGTGATTTATACCTCGTTTATAGTGAAAATTATCTTACTACTGATTTTTCTACCAAAAATCGGGGCATTGTACTTAAGTTTCAATATTGGTTTCAATAAAACACCTCGAAAAACATCTGATTTCAATGTTTAATTTTAAATCTGATAAAAAAACTTTTTAACAAAAATTAACATCTAAATACTTTGCCCCTTTAAAAGTAATAACTTCGTCTTTGTTTTATCATGAATTTTACTGCAAGACTAAATCGAATAAAAGAGTCACTAACCATTGGAATGGCTAAAAAAGCCCGAGAGCTCAAAGCTGAAGGAAAAGACGTCATTAGTTTGAGTTTGGGTGAACCTGATTTTGACACCCCTCAACATGTCAAAGATGCTGCTAAAAAAGCCATTGATGCAGGTAAGACAAAGTACACTCCCGTTGGTGGAATTCCAGAATTGAAATCGGCTATTTGCAGTAAGTTTCTAAGAGATTACAACATGGAAATCGGACCGACTAATGTGATGGTTAGTACCGGTGCTAAACAATGCATTATGAATGCCATTCTAAGTTTAGTAGATCACGGTCAGGAAGTCATCATTCCGCTACCTTATTGGGTCAGCTATTCGGAAATGGTAAACTTTGCAGGAGGAAAATCGGTATTCGTTCCCGCCAAATTTGAAGATGGGTTCGCTCTAGACTTAGAAGCAATGGAGCGTTCTATAAACGAAAAAACACGAGTAATCTTGTTTTCTAGCCCCAGTAATCCAGCAGGTAGTTCACTTTCTTACGACCAACTAAAACAGATTGCTGATATGGTAAAAAGGCATCCTCATGTTACTATCATCTCAGACGAAATATATGAACACATCAATTTTGATGGTGAGCACACCAGCATCTCTCAATTTGATGGAATCAAAGATCAACTCATCATTGTCAATGGTGTTTCAAAAGGCTTTGCCATGACGGGTTGGAGAATTGGATACATGGTTGGACCAAAGGAGATTATTGCTGCATGTGACAAACTACAAGGTCAGTTTACATCTGGTGCTAACAGCATTGCTCAATGGGCTGCTGTGGAGGCCATCAATGGAGATATGAAGCCTACACAATCTATGGTCGATACATTCCAAGGAAGAAGAGACATGATTGTTGATTTGCTAAGTGAAATTCCGGGTATCGAAACAGACACCCCAAAAGGTGCTTTCTACCTGTTTCCAAAAGTGAGTTCACTCTACGGCAAAGAATTTGGCGGTAGAACCATCAACGATAGTCTGGACTTCTGTGACTATATTCTCAACACCGCACTGGTAAGTCTTGTGCCTGGAGTTGCCTTTGGTATGGATGAGCATGTGCGAATCAGTTATGCCAGTAGCGAAGAAGAATTGAAAGAGGCCATGAGACGAATCAAAGCTGCATTAACTTGAGCCAATTAGCATCCATATTTGATCAGTGGAATTCAACCACCGCATTAATTGTGGGTGATAGCATGATTGATGCTTATTTCTACGGAACAAGCACCCGAAATAGCCCCGAAGCTCCTGTTCCTATTATTAATTTAGCAAAGAAAGAACGCAGACTAGGTGGTGCTGCAAATGTGGCATTGAACATCAAGGCCTTGGGTGCTACCCCTATCTTGTGCAGTATTGTTGGAAAAGACAGAAACGGAACACAACTCAAATCATTGCTAAAAAAAGAAGCCTTATCTACTCAAGGTATTGTTGAAGACGAGTCACGATGTACCACGGTAAAAACAAGGGTAATTGGCAACAACCAACACTATCTACGTATCGATGAAGAGGAAACTGATTTGATTTCTACAGACGTTGAAAAACACCTATTTAATACCATCAGTTCGCTTATCCAAACAGCTGATGTGCTCATTTTTCAAGATTATAACAAAGGAGTTCTCTCACCTTCCCTCATCCAAAATGTCACCCAATTATGCAACGATTCCAATGTTCCTATTGTAGTCGATCCCAAGCATGACCAGTTTTTTGATTATCAAAATTGTACCTTGTTCAAACCCAACAGAAAAGAAATTGTGGAGGCCTATCAACTCAAAGAGGAAGAGAACCACGATATTCAATCAATGGCTCAGCGACTAAGAACAGACCTAAATGCAAAAAATGTGATGACTACCCTATCAGAGGAAGGTGTTTTGATTGTCAACGAACAAGAATACCATCACTTGCCTGCTCATCCTAGAAACATTTTGGATGTCAGTGGAGCTGGAGACTCCGTGTTGAGTGTAGCAGCTCTGTGTGTGGCATTGAAGTTACCTAACCCCACCATTGCAGGACTTGCCAACCTAGCGGGAGGCTTGGTGTGCGAAAAAATTGGGGTAGTGCCTGTTGATAAAGCCCAGTTGCTTGATGAGGCAACGAGTCTTAAGATAGGATAACCAAAAGCTACTACCACTCAAAAACCCAAACATTATTCTTTCATATCCTCTGATTTGTTCTAAATTTGGAGCAAACAATAGCAGTCTTTCAAAGCAAGGTTTGATTGGACAATCATTCAACAAACAATGAATAGAAAAGGAGAACTGCTCTGTTGACTAGATAAATTCAGACGGAAAACCTACCCCAAATATTCAAATTTTGATAGACTAGTTGAGTAAGTATAGAAATAAAAAAATATCATAAATATGAATAAAATTAAATTAACTTATATAACCATTTTCACTGTCCTGTTTTTTACCGCCTGTAATGAAAATGAATCTATTAAAGAAAATATACCAAACAATACACCTACAGTCAAAGCTGAAACCACATATTCTGTTATTGTAAACAAGGATATTGCATATGCCGATGGACTCGGTCATAATCAATCAAGTACTACTCCTTTTCCTATTCCAATATATTTAGATATATACACCCCTGATAATAATTCTACTAATAGACCTGTTTTTATGTTTATTCATGGTGGAGGGTTTACAGGTGGAACTAAGACCAAGCCTGAAATAGTAGAAATGGCTAATTATTACACTTCAAGAGGATGGGTTTTTATTTCTATAGACTATAGGACAACTAAGGAATTAAGTGAGATAGAAGGAATGTCCCAAGAAGAAGTATTAATGTTTTACAAAGGAATTGCACCGCAAGAATGGATTGAACATGCTTTTACTGGATCAGAAACCCCAAAACAGCTTCAGCAGAGTATTGCTATGTATACAGCCCAAAGAGACGCCAAAGCAGCCCTTCGTTGGATTATCCGCAATTCTATTGCTTATAATATTAATAAAGATTACATTACTGTAGGAGGAGCTTCAGCGGGAGCTATAAGCACTATTGCATTAGGTATTTCAAATCAGGAAGATTTTAGAGACGAAATTACATTAAGCGATGACCCTACTCTTTCAAGCACCAATCTAAATGAAACATTTGCAGTGAGTAGTATGGTTTATTTTTGGGGTTCAAACATAAAATTAGATGTTTTTGAGAAAGTTTATGACTTGTATAGATATGATAGCAATGACCCTGAATTATTCATGGCACATGGCAATGAATATGACCCTGTTACGCCATATGAAGAAGCTATTGAATTACAAGGCATATATGACTCTTTAGGTATACATAGTGAACTTATTACCCTTGATGGATTTGGTCATGGTGCTTGGAATGCTACTGTAAATGGAAAAGGCTTATTTGAAATGTCATTTGACTTTCTAGTCAAGAGACAAAATTTGAGGGTAGAATAAAAAACTATCATCAACAGAGGTGGTGTATGATTCTGTAAAAGTTTGCAATTTCTTGTATTCTTTACTCCTCCAACAAATCGGGTCTACGATCTTTGGTAATTTTGAGTGCTTCTGAATCTCTCCATTCTGCAATCTTCGCAAAATGACCACTTTGCAACACCTCTGGTACTTTCATTCCTCGGTATTCTGCTGGTCGGGTATAGACCGGTGGAGCTAACATGTTATCTTGAAAGCTATCAGTGAGTGCAGACTCTTCATCCGAAATCACCCCTGGAATCAATCGACAAATGGAATCTGCCAGTATCGCTGCTGCCAGTTCTCCCCCACTTAATACATAATCGCCAATGCTAATTTCCTTGGTAATCAAGTGGTCTCTGATGCGTTGATCGATGCCCTTGTAATGCCCACAAAGGATGATGATGTTCTTTTTGAGTGACAATTGATTGGCAGTCGCTTGGTTATAGACTTCTCCATCTGGACACATATAGATTACATCATCATAGGTTCGTTCGGATTTAAGCTTTTCTAAACAATCAAAAACAGGCTCACAACGGATGACCATTCCTGCACCACCTCCATAGACGGTATCGTCTACTTGTCGGTACTTTCCTAAGCCGTAATCTTTCAAATCATGTAATACAATTTCCAAAATACCTTTGTCTTTGGCACGTTGAACAATGCTGTGATTCAGCGGGCTTTCCATCAGTTTAGGTTGTACCGATATGATATCTATGCGATAGGCCATAGCTACAAATCTAAAAGACCCTCGGGAAGATGCAGCCAAATTTCTTGGTTTTCTTGCGAGATATGGTCGATAAAATCTTCAACGAGGGGGATGTATTTCTCCTCTCCTTGGTAGGATACCGTCAACATCAGTTGTTGAGGTAATTCTTGTACGTCTAAAACCTTACCAATAGAGCCTTTCTTAGCATCGATTAACTCATAACCCACAAAAGATAATTCAGAATCTTCTGGTAAAACATCTTGATCTGTGAAAACTGGGCAACCTACGATGTTTTGGGCTTTTTCATAGGTGTCAATGAATTGAAGATTTACTACTGGGGCATCTGTTTTGCCCTTTACTAGAGTGATTTTGTATGGAATAAACTGCCCTTGTAATTGAATAAAAACAAAATCGTCCCGTTTGAGCGGGACGATTTTACGTTCTAATGTGATATGAACATCACCTTTATATCCATGCGGACGACTGACATATCCAAAAGATATCAATCTATCCTTATCAATCATGGTTGTTTAGGCTTTGTCCTCAGAAGGCTTCTCTTCAGTTGCTTCCTCTGCAGGTGCAGATTCTTCAACCGCTGGCTCTTCTTTAGTTTCTTCTGCTTTTGCTTCAACTGCTTCCTCAGTAGCTGCTTCTGGTGCTTCTGGTGGAGCCTCAGTTACTTCTTCGGTAGCTTCTGTTGCTACTTCAGGAGCTTCAACTGTTTCTTCAGTAGCTTCTGGTGCTGTTTCAGCAGTAGCCTCAACTACTTCTTCCGTAGCATCTGCTGCCGCTTCTGGAACTTCCTCAGTAGCTTCTACCTCAGGAGCAAGCCTCTCAGCAATTGCTTTTTCTCGATCAAGTTTAACAGCCTCTTCTCGTTTATGAGCAGCAGCAGCTGAATCAGCAGCTGATTTGCTAATACTATCGATCTTAGCCGAAACTTTACTTTCTTTTTCTGACAACCAAGTGCTAAACTTCTCATCCGCTTGTTCTTGCGTTAAAGCACCTTTCGTCACCCCTTTGTTCAAGTGGTGTTTGTACATCGCACCTTTGTACGATAAGATTGCTCTACAAGTGTCAGTCGGAACTGCACCATTACCTAACCAACGAACCGCATCGTCTAGGTTTAAATCAATCGTTGCTGGATTGGTATTCGGATTATACGAACCAATTCTTTCAATAAATCGACCATCCCTAGGAGCTCTTGCATCCGCCGCCACAATGTAGTAGAAAGGTTTTCCTTTTCTTCCTTGTCTACGAAGTCTTAATTTTACCATGTGTAATATTTTTTTTAAAATCTGCTGGTTCTCCTTTTTCCAGCAAGGGTGCAAATGTCGTTTTTCTTATCTAATTTTCAAAACAAATTTTACAAGACAACTTATTGCATTTTATCCTCCCGAAACTTGCGGATATTATAGCTGAAGTTTACCATGAAATAACGGGTAAGCACGTTACGATTAGTTGCCTCGTAGAAGCTATCATAAAAGTTTTGACTGATGTTGTTGTTTTGATTAAGTATATCAAATACACTCAGCTGTATCTCACCACGTTTGTTTTTAAATAATTGCTTACCCAAACCGGCAGTCCACAACATTACCGTATTATCAAGAACATCCGAACCTAAACCATAAAAGTTTTGGTATTGAAATTTTGTTCGAAAGGTTATTCCTGAAAACATAATCCAGTCTAATTTTATCTTGTTGGACTGAACCCAATAGGTGTTGTCTAAACCAGGGTTCAATGAGTTTTCGGATAAATTATATGCTGTTTTTGAAGAGATAGTAAAATCTACTTGTTCACTGATATTGCTGCTCACAACCAGTCCCATTTCGTAACTCTGGTTAAGGGTGTTGGATTTGGTTAGATTAATCATGGAAGGAATATTTGACAATCGAGATGATATATTAACATTCAAATTACTTTTGATTGGTGCTACGGGGATACCATAGGTTACAAACGTATTGAAGGAGTATTGTCCATCCAAGTTCACGGGTTTTGTGAGTTGTGTTCCTTTGGTTAAAACAACAGAATTTAAAGAAGAATCTAAATCTCTGGTAGCAGTATAAGTGCTTTGACCAATATAATTGTTACTCCAACCGCCATTCACCATGGCATAGAAAACCACATTTTTATTTGTATTAGCAAAGTTGTACTTGGACATCAACCAGTGTCCATACTGTTGTGTTAATTGTGTATTCCCTTGAGAAAGTTGAAGTGGATTGCTATTGTCCACTACTGATGATAGCTGTTGTGCAGTAGGCTTAGTGGTGTATGCACGATACATACTAAACCAAGATGCTTTATTTTTTAGTCGTGCTCGGTACAAAGCAAATGGCAATAGGTTATTAAATGTCTGAACTCTAGACTCTTCAACCGGTATTGTTTGATTGTTATTTAATTCGGCTAATTCATATTTTAATCGGACTACAAACCCTCCTTTTCTGCCAAACTTGCGTGTGCCAATTCCAGCCGTGTGCGTGGACCAGTCATTATTATAGAGAGATGATAATGAATCCAATTGGACAGGTGAATTGTCAATCACACCACTAAATGTCTTTTGATTCATTACATTAATACTGTTTGAATAATCATAAGTTACAAACAGACCTAATCCCTTTTTACCGATAGGCTCACTGAACATAATACTGGCTTTTAATCCATCGACATCCTCATCCAAATCTCCTGTCTGATCTATGTTAGAAAGCAACTGATTGACATTTGTATTATTGGCATTCAATTGATTGTTGCCCTTCGTTCTATCCATACTATTCTTCCATTGAACAAATAAACTTCTACCCCGCTTTTCGCCGTTCAATCGAAACATCAAATTGCTAGTTGCTTTTAGCCCAACTAAGTCACTATTGAAACCTTGATCCAATGAGTTGATACGAATAGCTTCAGAAATGGTTTTACTTGAATCTAGGGTTTCACCCACGTTATCTTGCATACTAAAGCTAGGTAAATAAAAAAACGAAGCTTTTGGACTGAGTTTGTAAACTGCTTTTGCATTAAACTTATGATTAATATTCGTGCTAGAGCTTTCACTCGATTCTTCATATTGCTGCCCTGAATTATTTCCTAAATAGTAATCTTGATAGGTGTTGGTCAAAGATGTATTGTCTCCTTTATTGTAAAAATAGCTTCCACTAATATCTACTTTTTCGCCCCACTTATCTTGATAATTTGCACCCCAGGCCTGAGTTTCATTAACTCCACCAGAAGGGTTAACCATAAAATCGTTGGCACTTCCATTAGCTGAAAAACCACTCAAAAATGAGGGCCTTTTACCACTTGGACCTCGACCTTTTCCCTTTCCTCCTCCGCTATTATCTGCCACTACTCCAAGCAAGTCTTCCGTGCTAAAATTCTGTTGGTTAATATTATTTACCTGTCCTAGGATGGACAACCTGCGTTCGCCTCTGAACATATTCAGGTTGGCACCAGTACTGAATCGATCATCACTACCATAACCTGCATAAACTTTTCCAAACTCCCCATTTCTCATGTTGATTTTTGTAACAATGTTTAGGGTTTTGATACGAGTTCCGTCATCTACACCACTTGCCTTACTTTGCTCGCTTTTATCATCAAATACTTGAATTTTATCTACCACCTCTGCAGGCAAAGTTGAAAGGGCTGTTTTGGGATTCTGACCAAAGAATTGTTTACCGTCTACCAATACTTGTTGCACCTTTTCTCCTTGTGCTTGAATCTCTCCATCATTATCCTGAATACCAGGCATTTTTTCAACCAAGTCTTTGGCACTTGCATTTTGAGTTGTTTTATATGCTTTGGCATTAAATGATACGGTATCACCCTCTACTGTAGCAGCAATTGCTTTTTGAGAAACCATAACCTCACTCAGATTTTCAGCATCTACCTTCATTATGATGGTTCCCAGATAGTCATCTCTCCATACACGAATTGGTTCTGAATAGGGCTCTAATCCTAAATAGTTGATTTTCAACGTGTATTCTCCTCGTTCTAATAAAATTGAAAAAGTTCCATCCTCCTTAGATATGGAAGCAGCAGCAACACTACTATCCATAGCGATAGCAAATATCGTAGCTCCTACAATGGGTTCTTTGGTCTTCTCATATTTCAGTTTTCCGCCTACTGGAACCTTATTTTGGGCTTCTATACTTAAAGAGGAAGCCATAAAAAGACACCATAAAATTAGGCATGAGATGAGATTAAACACTGATTTAATGTTATTATTTATCTTTTTCATTCTATACATAAAATGAACTTATTCGTATTAAGTTTTAATTTACTTCAAAATATATTCTTGAATTTTTTGAACTTCATCAGCCCAAACTTTATCAGAGTCTGAGATGTCTGCAATTTGCTCGACTTCATTAACTAATTTTTCAAGTTTATCTGATGACCTGATTGGCCTTCGGTATTTTAGAGCTTTGCATGCTGTCAATAACTCTATTGCTTGAATTCTCTCCACATTTCGAATAACTTTCAGGCATTTAGTAGCTGCATTAGCACCCATGCTCACATGATCTTCCTGACCATTGCTACTTTCTATGGTGTCTACAGAACTTGGGGTACACAATTGTTTATTTTGACTTACTATACTCGCAGCAGTGTACTGAGCAATCATCAATCCACTTTCTAGCCCTGGATTACTTGTTAAAAAAGCAGGCAGACCTCGTTTACCTTCAAGCAAACGATAAATCCTTCGTTCTGCTATGCTCCCGATTTCTGCAATGGCTATGGCTAAAAAATCCAATTGTAATGCGAGAGGTTGTCCGTGAAAATTCCCTGCACTTAGAACCAAATCCTCATCTGGAAATACATTGGGATTATCTGTAACCGCATTAATTTCTGTTTCAAATACTGCAGCCACTTGATCATAGACATCTTTGGTAGCTCCATGAACTTGTGGTACACAACGAAAACTATAAGGATCTTGCACATGATTTTTGGACTGATATATTATCTCACTGCCTGAAAGATGCTCCAAAATAGCTTTTGCTGTATCCAACTGCCCTTTATGAGGTCGTATGACATGGCTATAATTCAAAAATGGTTCTTTCCTCCCGTCGTATGCATCAATACAGAGGGCTGCATGAAGATCTGCTCTTTCTAATATTTGATGTGATTTAAATAAGCAACTCAAACCATAAGCCTGCATAAACTGGGTACCATTAATGAGAGCTAACCCCTCTTTAGGACCCAAAATTAGATTGCTCGGTTTTGCTTTTTCCATGCTTTTCAAATCTTGACTCCACACCATTCCCTCTCCAATCAGAGGCAAACTCATATGGCTTAGCGGAGCTAAATCTCCACTTGCTCCCAAGCTACCCATCTCATAAATGACTGGAAGTGTAGTTGAATTATACAAATCCAGTAGTTTTTCAACTGTTTCAAGCTGAACACCACTATAACCATAGCCTAGACTTTTCACTTTTAGAAGGAGCATAGTTTTAATAATATCATGAGGAACACAATCCCCCATACCACAAGCATGTGAACGAATTAGATTCACTTGTAATTGGGTTAAATCCTTTTGATCAATCTTGGTATTACATAAAGAACCAAAACCTGTATTTACTCCATAAATTACTGAGTTTTTATCTTCAACTTTAGATAACAAAAAGGCATTGCATTTCCTTATTTTTTCTTTTGATTCGTCAGACAATTTGATCTTTTTATTAGTAGTTAAAAGATCTCTTATCTGTTTGATACTGTGATAATTAGACAACTCCATTAATTAAACGAATTTAGGCGTTTCTGCTTGCTAGAGCTAATTTGGTAATTACTGCTTTTGTATTTTCAGGAAAATCCCCTTTCATCATCCAGTCATAATACCCCCTATTTTCTTTGAAAACATCAACCACACGTTTATTGATGTATTTTCCAAAATTAAAATAAGCCTCACCATCAGAACCTCTTTTGATTCGTCTTGCAAAATCAAAAAACTCACTTTCTCCACTGAAAGCATGCAAAAAATCGATGTTATTCTCTAATTCATCATAAAAATCAACTTGAGCTTTGATTACTTCCCAAGTCGCAATAGTATCTGCTTTTGCAGAATGAGCATCAACCAAATTTTTATTGCAATATTTTTGATATGCTGCTCCTAGGTTCCGAGGTTCCATTTTATGGAATATCCGTTGGGCATCGATAAATTTACGATTTGTATCAAATGATACACCTGCACGATAAAACTCCTCAGCCAACATCGGAAAATCAAATCGATTGCTATTAAAACCACCAAAATCTGAATCGCCCAAGAATGCATTTAATTCAGGTGCAAACTCTTTGAATGTAGGTTTTCCTACTACATCTTTATCCCAAATCCCATGAATCTCTGACACCTCAGGCGGAATAGGGATTGTCGGATTTAAAACTTGATGCATATGTTCCTCTTGACCATCCATTTGAATCTTTATACAATAAATTTCTACGATTCGATCTTTAGCAATTTGAACACCTGTTGTTTCTAAATCAAAAACGATTAGAGGCTTTCTTAATTTTATATTCACATAACAAATGTATTCGTGTTTCTTTATTTGCCGACTAGAAATAAATTGGTATTATCCACTTCTTTTAGGCTTTTACAGTTTAGGAATAAAAGAATTATAAGACCAATTGATGTCAATGTGTTAAAAAGTTTGGGATGAATACACGTGACCAATATCTAATATTGTAGCTGATTAATGGAGTTTAAGGCTGTACATATTTTATGTGATGATGAGTCATCTGAAACATTATCCTTTTTGTTGCAAGAAAATGGATATGAGGGTACATCTTTTGAAAAAAACCAATTAATTGCCTACTGCAAAACCTCAAGCTTTGATTTATCCACCTTAAAATTAATTCTTAAACCATTTAATATTGAGCCTAATAAAATACTAAATGTTGGTCTTCAAAATTGGAATGAGATATGGGAAAGTAACTTCAAAGAAGCTAATATTGGTGAACACATCCATGTGAGAGCTCCATTCCATCCTGCAAAAAACATTAAGCACGATATTATAATTCTTCCTAAAATGGCATTTGGGACAGGGCATCATGAAACTACTCAACTATCAGCAATTGCATTAGAAAAATTAGATTGTAAAAACAAGATTGTTTTAGATATGGGTTGTGGAAGTGGATTGCTCGCTATTTTAGCCTCTCAAAAAGAGGCTAAAGATGTCTTTGCGATTGATTATGATCAAAATTGTATCAATAACACCAATGAAAACATACAATTAAACAAGGTGAAAAACGTTTTTACCATGAAAGATGACTCGCCTTCCAAAATAGAGGATGGCGTAGACATTATCGTCAGTAATATTGTGAAGAATATAAACCTAAAACTACTTCCTCAATTTGCAGGTAAGCTAACTGAAAATGGCATCCTAATTCTCTGCGGTTTTCTTACCAAAGATTTTGAAAATTTAATTCAAGAGTCCACAAAATGTGGCTTTTTACTTACAGATAAAAACACACAAAATGGTTGGCTACAAACTCAATTTATTAAGAAAAATGTTGACTAAAAAATATTTAATAATACTTCTTTTATTCTTCTCGTTAGCTTCTTGGGCTCAACCTCGTTCCTTTTCAAGAAATCCTTCTGTATTTATCAAAGAATATTCAAAATTTCTTAGCTCACAAGCAGATAAACAAGAACAAGTTTTATTGGAAAATTTCACAACCAAATGGGATTCTGGCAAGTTTGTGGAACCTGAGCAACGAAACATCATATCTGTTGCTAATTTAATGTTAGTCAATGATTTAGATATCTCCAACTTTTTTCTTCTCACAGAGACTATGCTATACGCAAAAGACTCTATTGATGAGCCCAAATACATCAGCTGGTCCAAAGCGTTAGTTCCAGCATTAAACTCAGGTAATCAAACATTCATAACTCTTATAAAAGCATCTAGAAACCTATTTCGAGATAACACTATTTATGAATCTCAAACAAAAAAATGGTATAGTAATACACCAGATTATCGATTTATTTTTGAGGATAATCGAGTCAAAATATCCTTTAAAAACATTAATTTAACTTGTCAAGCTCAAGTAGATCAAATTAACATCTATAATACTTCGGGGAGTTACTACCTCGATACGGATGAATGGAAAGGAAGACAAGGTGTCATTACCTGGGAACGGGTAGGTTTTGGAAAAGACAATATTTATGCGGAAATAAACAGCAACTACACTCTTAAATTTGAACGTGCAGAGGTAAATATCGACACGGTTATTTTCACCAATAAAGACTTCTTAGTAAAGCCCCTATTGGGAAATCTTATTGATCGTGCCTCCAGTGCCGATAACATAGACAAGGAAGTACTTCAAGAATCTCAATTCCCTCAATTTTATTCGTTTGATAAAAACATTGAACTTGGATCTTATTTGGAAAACACTGTTCAATTCAAAGGTGGATTTGCCATGAAGGGTTCCGAAACGATTTCAACGGGAAGCCCTGAAACACCTTCTGTTATTGAGATCTATTACAAAAATAAAAAAAGAGTACTTGCTAAATCTCCCTATTTTACATTGAAAGAGGGTAAAATTAATGCAATGGAGAGTGAGGTAACCATTCTAACAGATAGCGGGACGATATATCACCCCAACCTTAAGTTTAATCTAAACCTAGATAATAAAATTTTAATTCTTATTCGAGGTAAAGAGGGCTTAAAACAAGCCCCTTTTTATGATAGTGATCACCAGATTGACATTTTCGTTGATAAAATCATATGGAAACTTGAACTACCAAAAATTGAATTTGATGTTGATGGAGAGGAAAAGAAAGCCTTCATTGAATCTCAGAGTTTTTATAAAGAGGTACGATATGAAAAAATACCGCGAGGTATCTTAAAGTACCACCCTTTATCAAAAATGAGAAATTTTGTAATTCAATACAGAAAGAGAGAATTTACACTCAATGAATATGCAAATTGGATGGGAAGCAAGCCAATCTATCTTAAATCCCAGATTATTGAACTAGCAGATTTGGGTTATTTATTTTTTAATCCCGCCACAGATAGCGTCAAAATCAGAAGAAAATTGGATCATGCAGTGTTATCTCACAAAAAGCTGATGGACTACGATGTAATCCGATTTTCATCAGTTATATCTGCTCGATCAAATGCCTTTTTAAACCTAATTAACAACACGTTTAATATAGAGGGAGTTAGAGCCTTTAAATTTAGTGATAGTCAAAGTGTTTATGCTTTTCCGCATGAACAGACAGTCATTCTCAAAAACAAACGAAGAATGGAATTTGGGGGTAAACTAACCGCAGGTAAATTTGATTTCTACTCGGATAAATTTGAGTTTGACTACTTTAATTTTGATATCACATCAGATAATATTACCAAGATGGTAATATTCACAAAAGACTTGTCTGGCAAACCTGGACTTGTTGCAGTAAAATCTGTTTTAAGAGACATTAATGGGACACTAGAGATAGACAAATCAACCAATAAATCTGGACTAAAAAACTACCCAGAATATCCCCGATTCACTAGTAACAAAGGCTCGATTATCACCTATGATAAACCTAATATTTTTGGTGGTGTATATGATAAAGATCGCTTTCGTTTTGAAGTAGATCCCTTTACTATCGAGAACCTCGATAATTTTACCACTGAAGGTTTAAGTTTTCCAGGAACTTTTATAGCTGGTGGAATTATTCCAGATTTTGATTTTGAAGCAAAAATAATGGATGACTATTCACTAGGTTTTGAACGAATTAACCCTCTTGGGGGTTATCCCATGTACGATGGAAAGGGTCAAGGAAATATAGATATTCGATTGAGTGAGGAAGGTTTCACTGCTAAGGGAAACATTGAATACCAAGGAGCAGTACTTGAGTCTCAAGAAATACTCATGACTCCAGATTTCACTTCAGCACAGGCAGAATCATATGTTTTAACAGAAAATGAAAAATACCCCAATCTTGCTGCCAAAGACGTTAATACTAAATGGGTTCCCAACCAAGATTCCATGTACATCTACACCAATGGTCATGATGTAAATGTTTTAAGGAAAAATCAGCAATTTTCGGGGAATCTAGTTCAAACTAGTCAACAATTAGCAGGTGCGGGCTCTTTGGTATGGGGTAAAGGAAGCTTAAAATCATCAGACATGAAATTTAAACCTAATCAGGTCAATGCAAAAGTCTCTGATGTTGAAATCAACGCCCTTGATCAAAATAAGATTGCTTTTTCATCCAAGAATCTTTATTCACATATTGATTTCACCAGCCAACTGGGAGATTTTAAATCCAATGAAATCGGAACACTTACCGAACTTCCCTTCAATCAATTCTCTACCTCAATGAATGAATTCAAATGGGATATGGCCAAAAATACCATTGAGTTTAATAAAGGTCATCAATTATTACAAAGCAAATCTTATTTTGTAAGTAATAAATATGATCAAGAAGGGCTAAGATTTGAAAGCACCAACGCTTTTTTTGATATTAATGAGGGGATTATTCATGCTAAAGAAGTACCCTATATTGATGTCGCAGATAGTCGTATTTATCCATTCGAAAATAAAGTTGACATTCATGAAAGTGCAGATATACAGCGATTAAAAAAGTCACGTATTTTGGCATCTCGAACCCAAAAATTCCATCAATTATATGATGGAGACATTAAAATAGAAGGACGATATGCTCTTAGTGGCTCTGCTTCCTATGAGTTCAAGGATAAGCATAATACCCATCAAATTATCAAATTCAACAAAATACGCGTCAAAGGTAGAGGCGATACATCCATTCTAGCGAAAGGTTCCATCAGCGATTCTTCAGCCTTTTTCTTAAGTCCCAAAATATCATACAAAGGCAAAACCGAATTATACAGTAATCAAAAAGATATTTTCTTGAATGGTTATGTTAAACCACAGCATTCTTTTACTTACTATCCTAGTAGATGGTTCAGATATTCTGGTCAGCCCAACCCAGAAAATGTAGTCATACCTGCAACAAACATTCTCAATGAAGATCGAAGAAAAATGTATGCTTCTGTGAGTATTGCTAATGATAGTACGCACATCTACCCTACATTATTTAATTTTAAACGCAGCTATGCCGATTTAGAACTTACCTCAGATACAGGAATATTTTATTATGATGAATCCAAAAAAACATTTTTTGTAGGAGATTCTATGAAACTACTAGATGGATCACCACGTGGAAGCTATCTAGCCTTTAATGAAGCTACTGGAGAAGTTTTTAGTGAAGGAGCCATTGATTTCAATCTCGAACAAGACCCTAATTTTAACGCACGACTGGCTGGAAATATTAGTAAATCACCAAGCGATTCAGTATTCACTATCCAATCATTGATGGCTATCAATCTTAATCTACCTGAAGATTGCTATCAACGAATGGTAGAAGTAATTAACGAAAATGACAACGACCCAGCTGATAACAACAACCTATTTGTAGAAAAAGCTCTTTCTGAGTTTTTGGATGATAATCAACTCAAGAAGTCTCTTAATTATACCTCATCATCGGGAGAAATCAAATTGCCAAATGATTTTTCTACTAATTTTCTATTTACTCAAACAAGCCTTCATTATGATACTTACAAAAGACAGTTCATTGGACTCGAACCGATTCATATTTCAACAATCAATGGGAAACAGGTCAATAAAGCACTAAAAGCGAGAGTGGCAATAACCAAACGAAGAAGCAGTACTAAATTTACCATATACCTTGAAGCTAGTAAATATGACTGGTTTTATATCGATTATTACATGGGTGCTCTTAACGTAGCAAGTACAGATAAAACGTTCAATGATATTATTAAAACACAAGGTGCAAAAATGAGTAAAGGAAAATTCAGAATACGCCCTGCCAGTCCTAGAACGGTTGGGCTATTTTTGACTAAAATGGAGAATTAAAATACTACTACTTCAACTCCACAAAGCCTCTCGAAAATAAAACAAGACTAAAACTTACCAATAGATGGCTAATATTTGTGGCCAAAAAATAATAATTATCTTTAAACAAGGCAAAGACTAAAGCCGATAAGGAGAGTATAAGAATTCCTTGAACTACAGAATACCTTCCCTGAGTTAAATCTTTCTTCTGGGATATATAAGCACTCAAACCAATTCCCATAAAACCGACAATTCCATAAACCATTACTGGCAAAAACATATTATTCCAAACCAAAACTACCACCATGGTGACAAACAGTACTACGTTGGTTAATCTTATCATTCGATTATTTCTAAAACTAGCAAAATCCAAACTACCATTGGTAAATAAGTAAATTGATACTAAACTAAGAAGCCTAGAAATCAAGAGAAGCGAATTTGCCCATCGTTCATTAATCAAAGGTAAATGACCAAAAGCAGCCACTCCAGAGGAGAACCCCGTCAGAACAATAAACCAAATAAAATGACTAGAAATTATACGATTTCTGTTAATTTTAAAAAGAATAAGAGCTGTAAGAAGAATTAAAATATTTGAGGAAAAACTAATCCAAATCATCGTCTTTTTTATATCTATTTATAAGGTCTTTAATAAATTAATTTATGACTTAAACACACTAGATTCCAATGCCTCAGTGGTTAATGCGATTGGTCTATTTTTTTCGTAGTCATAACTAACAAGAGCAGTTCTGATATTCGCCATGTGTTTCCCTTGTGTTGCATTGGTAAACTTATAGTACATATTGAATGAAGAATTCCCCGTAACTTCAGTAGCTAAATCAATTTGAACCCGGTCTCCTAAACGCCCTTCACATGAATAGGTTATAGCTGCATCCGCTTGAATAAGGGATACTCCTCCAAAATTTAATTCTGTATATCCATTTTTCGCCAAAAATCGAACCCTAGCCTCTTGAGCGTAGGCTAAGAACTCTTGGTTTCCCATATGGTTACCATAATTTAAGTCAGATACCCTCACCTCTATTTCAGTAGTAAATTGCCATTTACTGGGCATGTCTATTTTCATTCGATTCATCGCACTCCGTCTTTGGGGTTTTTCCCTTCAAATTGCTTAAAATATTCTTTATATTCCATGATAATTTCCTCCACTCCTTTAGTGATGAACTGAGGCTCGTTAATTTCAATCACTTTCTTGGTGTAATCAAAGCCGATTTTCACTACAGGCACATTGGCTTTCTGGGCAATATAATAAAAACCTGTCTTCCATTTATCATTGAACTTTCGCGTGCCTTCTGGAGTGATTGTGGTAATGAACTCCTCATTAGAATTATAAACTGAAACCATCGTATCCACAAAATTCGTATTTTTTGACCGCTCAACAGGAAAACCACCCAATGCACGAAAAAGGTATCCAATCGGCCACACAAACAATTCTTTTTTTCCAATGTACTTGGGGTTGAAATCATCGGTAATAGCTCTGTATAAAAGTCCTACTAAAAAATCCCAATTACTCGTATGGGGTGCCACCACAATAAGGTATTTAGGAAGTTTTGGCATCACACCCGAAACTTTCCAGCCCCAAACATCTTCGAATAACCATCTTGAGATCCTTTTAATCATTTATGAATTAACTGATTAAATTTTGCAATAATTTCATCCGATACTGGAACAGGTTTGTGATCTTTTGCATCCAATAATACAAACTGAATCTCTGATCTAGAGCACAATGCATCAGATTCATCTTCTATAATTTCTTGGACCATTGAAATACTTCGGTTTTTAAATTCTAAATCTTTGACATGAATATGAATCAATTGATGAGGTAACAAAGATTTTTTAAAGGCTATGTTGATATTCACAACAACAAATAACAAATTTTCCGTTTCAAAAAATCGATCTTGGACGGCAGGCTCTAAAAACTTCCATCGTGCCTCCTCGAGCAGTTCTAAATACCTCGCATTATTCACATGACCGTATGCATCACAGTGATATCCTCGTATCCGTATTGAAGTTACTTTCACTTTGGCAAAGGTGTATAAAAATGACTAATTGACGAATGATTTTTTAAAACAAATCAATTATAATCTTGGTTAATATCATATGCAAACAATCCTAATTAGTGGTGGCTCAGGGCTTATTGGTACCGACCTTAGAAAATATTTCACCGCGTTGGGTTATTCTTCAAGAATTCTAAGCAGAAAATCCACCAATAAAAAAGATAACTCATACTATTGGAACATTACTGACAAAACCATTGATCCTTATGCTTTTGAGGATGTAGATATTGTAATAAACCTTGCTGGCAGTTCAATCATTGGAGGGCGATGGACCAAGGCTCGTAAAAAAGAATTGGCTCATTCAAGAGTTGATTCTACTCAACTACTCATAGACACGATCAATCAGCAAAACTTACCCGTCAAGCATTTTATTCAAGCCAGTGCTATGGGTTATTACGGTAATAGTATGGATCAAATAATCACAACAGAATCACCTAAAGGGAATGACTTCATGGCTAACTTATGTTCTGAATGGGAAGCTGCTTCCAACAAACTCAACCCAACCGTAAAAAAATCCATTCTTAGAATTGGTCTTTATTTGAGTTTAGATGGTGGAGTTTACCCAATTTTATCACAACTAGCTAGATTCAACATTTTATCGGCGTTTGGAAATGGGCAAATGTGGGCAGGTTACACCCATCATTTAGAGTTTGCAGACCTCATTCATCAAATTATACAGGACAAAATCCCATCAGATACTTACAATGCCGTTGGTGCTCAACCTTTTCAAATGAATGAGCTCATTAAATGTGTTATTCAAAAAAGTGGTAAGGCAAACTTTTTGCCTAATGTCCCTGCGTTTCTTCTCAAACTAGTTCTAGGAGAAGCATCTGCTACCTTACTTAATAGCTACAAAATAACCTCACCCAAACTGGCCTCACACGAAATTTACAAATACGAAGGAATCAAACAAGCAATTCAATCACTTTAATTATGGTTTTACACTGGTTTAGAAGAGATTTAAGACTTCACGATAATGCTGCTTTGTATGAGGCATTAAGCAATCATGAAGAAGTCAAATGTGTGTTTATTTTTGACAAAAACATCCTAGACAAATTAGCAGACAAAGACGATGCACGCGTCACATTCATCTATAAGCAACTAATGAATCTCCAAAATCAGTTAGCTCAGGTGGGTAGCGACTTAAAAATATATTACGGTGAACCAGCAGCGGTATGGACCACAATCATAAAAGAATTAGAGCCCAAAGCAGTATTTACCAACAAAGATTATGAACCCTACGCTAAAGAACGAGATCAAAAAATTGCTGAATTATTAGAATCAAACAATATTTCTTTTCAGACCTACAAAGACCATGTCATCTTTGAAGAAGACGAAATAACCAAAGATGACGGTAATCCATATGTAGTGTTTACTCCATATAGCCGCAAGTGGAAGTCTAAACTTACTGAGGAACACACAAAACCATATGATACAGAAAAGTATTTCCAACACTTTAAAAAATCATCACCAAGCCCTAAAATTAGCTTAGAACAAATGGGATTTGTAACTAATAAGATGGATTTCCCAGCCAAAACTACCTCAGTAGGTGTCATCAAAAATTATGGTTCAAAAAGAAACTTCCCAGGTATTAATGGCACCTCCAAGCTATCAGTTCACTTTAGATTCGGAACAATCAGTATTCGCGAGAAAGTCCAACAAGGAAAACCTTTGAGTGAAACGTGGTTAAACGAACTAATCTGGAGGGACTTTTACAGCCAAATATTATTCCACTTCCCCCATGTAAAGGACGGTAGCTTTCGACCAAAATATGATGCTATTTCATGGAAAAACTCAAATAAACACTTTGAGGCCTGGTGTCAAGGAAAAACAGGATACGGACTTGTAGATGCGGGTATGAGGGAATTAAATACTACTGGTTTCATGCATAATCGAGTAAGAATGGTCGTTGCTAGTTTTTTGACTAAGCATTTACTCATTGACTGGCGATGGGGTGAAGCCTATTTTGCTCAAAAACTCTTGGATTTTGATTTGGCTAGTAATAATGGTGGATGGCAATGGGCTTCTGGATCGGGTGTGGATGCTGCTCCCTATTTTAGAATCTTTAATCCTTACACACAAATTGACAAATTTGACAAAGACCTTACCTACATCAAAAAATGGGTCCCTGAATGGGGTACAGAACAATATGTCAATGAAATTGTAAATCACAAGGAAGCTCGTGAACTTTGCCTTAAAGTATACAAAGAGGCTTTGGACAACCAATAATAATTACTGATATGTTCTGTTCCGTAAATATTTAGCATATTTGTTAGATAAATTTAATTCATGGACTCTACGTCATTAAACCCTAAAGGCAAGTTCGGAACCGCACCAGTGTTTCTAACAGCAATATCTACCATTTTAGGAGCTATTATGTTTTTGCGTTTTGGATATTCTGTAGGTCAAGTTGGAGTATACGGCACCATTGCCATCATTGTAATCGGTCACCTAGTGACGATACCAACAGCAATGGCTTTAGCAGAAATAGCAACCAATCAGAAAGTAGAAGGTGGTGGTGAATATTTCATTATTTCTAGGTCATTTGGACTAACTATCGGTGCCGCAATTGGAATCGCTCTTTACCTCTCTCAAGCGATTAGTGTTGCATTCTATCTGATTGCCTTTACCGAAGCATTTGAACCCCTCCTACCCTTAATTAACTCCTACCTACCAATTGAAGTAAATAAAATGATTATTGGAATTATTTCCATCATTTTATTGTCTTGGCTCATGTTAACCAAGGGAGCTTCCAGTGGTATGGTTTTATTATATATTGTTGTAGCTATCCTATCGGTATCGCTCGTCATGTTTTTTGCTGGTGGTCCCACCGATACATTTATTTCTCAAGATACCTTTCATCTAAATAAAGAAAAAAATGACTTTTTTTTCATTTTTGCTATTGTATTTCCAGCTTTCACAGGAATGACTGCAGGCGTTGGATTATCCGGTGATTTAAAGAATCCAAAAGTTTCTATTCCTCTTGGTACGCTTTCAGCAACTTTAATTGGAATGGTCATTTATGTCTTTATAGCTGTCAAGTTGGGCTCCAGTGCTACAAGTGCAGAACTAGGAAATCTAGACAATCAATTAATCATGGCTGATATCGCTCTTTGGTGGCCCATTATACCAATTGGTCTTGCTGCCGCAACCATATCGTCTGCTCTAGGGAGTGTGATGGTGGCTCCCCGAACACTTAATGCAATATCTGTGGATCGAATTATCCCTATACCTCGTCTCAATAATTGGCTTGGTAAACTTAAGGCTAAAAACGGAGAACCAGTCAATGCCACCCTTATAACGTGCATCATCGCTTTCTTTTTTGTGCTGATGGGTGATGTAAACGCAGTAGCTGAGATTATCTCCATGTTTTTTATGGTTACCTATGGATCCATTTGTCTAATTAGTTTATTCGAAAACTTTGCATCAAATCCCGCTTATAGACCATCGTTTAAAAGCAAATGGTTCATCTCATTATTAGGAGCTGTCATGTGCATTGGTCTTATGTTTAAGATCAATACAGGCTATGCAATTATCTCCATTTTACTGATGACTGTCATCTATGGTGTACTGAGCTTTTATCACAAAAAAGGCGATATGGCAATTATATTTAGTGGGGTTATCTTTCAAATCAGTAGAAATCTTCAAGTTTTTCTTCAAAAACGAAAAGCAACAGCTGACGAAGCTTGGAGACCCTCGGTAGTAGCTATATCAAAAGACTCATTTGATCGATTTGCAGCCTTTGATTTATTGCGGTGGATTTCGCATCGGATAGGTTTTGGAACATACATTCATCACATCAATGGCTATCTGAGTTCTAAGACCATTCACCAAGCAGAATTGGACCACGCAAGACTCGTGAAAATGGCTCAGATATCTGATAGTTCTGTTTTTGTGGATACTATGGTTAATACAAACTATGTAAATAGTATTACCCAAACCCTACAACTACCTGGAATTAGCGGTCAAGAAAATAACATGATTCTCTTTGAGTTTAACAAACACCAAGAAGAAGGTTGTCGTGAAATATCAGAGCACATTGGTTTGGCCAAGGCCGTTGATTACGACATTTGCATCCTATCAAGTAGCGACAAAGACTTTGGATTTAACAACGAAATAGATATTTGGATAACTGGTAGCGACTATCAAAATGCAAACCTTATGATATATCTGGCCTATATTATTTTGGGACATCCTGATTGGAGTAACGGAGGTCAAATAAAACTATTCAACGTATGTGCAGAGCAAGATGCAGAGGAACAACGTAAAAAAATGCTTGAAATGATCAGCTCTGGAAGACTTCCAATTTCTGCAAATAATATCGAGATTATATCCAAAGCTGAAGGAGTTTCCGAAAAAGACATCATCAATCAAAAATCAAGAGATGCAGATTTGACTGTAGTTGGCTTCCAATATGAGCAAGTAAAACACGCTGGTCATGAAACCTTTTTAGGCTATGACAAAATTGGAAATGTACTTTTTGTAAATGCTAGAAATGAAAAAACGATTGTCTGATACAGAAAACTAACCCTTTGCCCATAGATTATATTTCAGAATACAATAGAGTGCTCTAACACCATCTCTCCAACCAATCTTCTTTCCATCGGCATAGGTTCTCCCATAATAAGAAATCCCTATTTCGTAAATACGTATCGCTGGAATTCGAGAAATTTTAGCGGTCACCTCTGGCTCAAATCCAAAACGATTTTCTTTTAGTTGTATCGACTTAATAATTGGTGCTTTGAACAATTTATAACAAGTCTCCATATCCGTTAGATTAAGATTAGTAAATGCATTGCTCATCAAGGTCAACAAACCATTCCCAATGCTATGCCAGAAAAATAAGATTCTATGTGGCTTACCCCCCATAAATCGACTACCATAAACTACGTCAGCATGTCCTTCAACAATGGGCTTAAGTAATTCATTATACTCAAAAGGGTCATACTCCAAATCTGCATCTTGTATGATAATCAGATCTCCTTTTGCCTCTTGAATACCTGTTCTCAATGCTGCTCCCTTCCCCTGATTATATGGGTGACGATAAAGTGATATATTTATATCCGTATTTTCAGTTTTGTATTTCTCTAGTTTATCCCAAGAGTTATCGGTAGAAGAATCATCAACCATGACAATTTCTTTAGTCAACCCATTAATCAACTGAACCTGCTTAATTTTATTTAGAATAAGATGAATTGTCTTTTCCTCATTGTAGACAGGTATGATGATTGATAATGTTTTATTGTCCATATTGATTGCAAATAAACATCATTTAAACATACTTTTGAGAGATTGGAACTACACATTACAAAAAGCGGAGAAAATACAATTTATATCCCATCTATGGATGAAACTTACCATAGCAGGAATGGAGCTATATCTGAATCTAATCACGTATTTATAGAACAAGGAATCAATCGTTCTCAAGGAAATATTCATGTTTTAGAAATTGGCTTTGGAACAGGACTTAATGCTCTTCTTGCATCACAAGAAGCTGAAAGACAGAACAGAAAAATTGCTTATCACACACTTGAACCATTTCCTGTACCCAATGATATATTAATAGAATTGAACTATGGTCATCTTTTGAAGGACGATGATCTATTTAAAAAAATCCATGATACAAAATGGGAATCAAATGAACCCATCACAAGTAATTTCACCATTCATAAAACAACACAAAAACTGGAGTACATAAATCTTCATAAATCTCAATACGATGTAATATTTTTTGATGCCTTTGCCCCAAAAAAACAACCTGAATTATGGAGTAAGGAAATTTTTATCAAGCTTTTCAAATCATTGAAAAATAAGGGAATACTAACTACATATTCCGCAGCAGGACAATTAAAGCGAGACTTAAAATCAGTTGGCTTTTATCTGGAACACCCTCCTGGTGCCAATGGAAAGCGTGAAATGACGGTAGCCATCAAAGAGCTTTCTACTCTTTGAAACCATTTTGGATCCAACATTCAATCTTTTGAATATTTTCATCGCTTAACTTATTACCTGATTTCGGCATAGGACTAACGCTTATTTCATGCTTAATAGCCTTCAGAAATTTAGGGTTTTCAGCAGATATTTTTGTTGTTGCATAATCGCTAATGGTGAAACCTCCATTACCCGATCCATGGCAATATACACCGGAACATCCAGCATTTTCAAGGATAACTACTACATCATTGGAATAGGTTATGTCTATACTATCACATAAATCCTGAGATTGATTGGTGGTCACCACTGCATCATCATCTCCACATGCAGATAATAAGGCGATTAAAACTGATGCTAGCACAAAAACTTTTTTCATATTGCGTTGATTTGTGGGGAAAAATACTTAAAAAATTCAAAAACACGCAATACTATTGCATTGATGAGCAATCATAACGAGAATTTATCACTCAAAAAATTTAACACATTTGGCATTGATGTATCGGCTAAAGATATCATCTATTTGAACGATTTAAATCAACTCGACAAAATTTCAAATTTGAAGGATTGTTTCATTATAGGAGGTGGTAGCAATATCTTACTAACCAAGGATATTGACCAACAAGTGATTATTAATCAAACCAAAGGAATATGTACTGTTGAAGAAGATGAATTTCATATTGAAATAGCTGTAGCCTCTGGAGAAGATTGGCATGAGTTTGTAATGTATTGTATTCAAAAAGGATACGGTGGCATTGAGAACATGAGCCTTATTCCTGGTTCTGTTGGAGCTGCTCCGATGCAAAATATAGGTGCATATGGTCGAGAAATTAAAGATGTATTAACCTATGTAAACGCCGTCAATTTAGACACTAAAAAAATGGAAAAATTCACAAATGAAGCTTGTGAATTTGGCTATAGAGAAAGTATCTTCAAAAAATCAGCTAAAGGCAAATATTTCATAGCTGGTATTGGAATTCGCCTAACTAAAAAAAATCACCAAATCAATACAAGTTATGGAGATATTGAAAACTGGTTAAGTTCAAATCATATAGAAACTCCAACTATTCATGATGTTAGTAACGCTGTGATTGCCATACGAAAAAGTAAACTTCCTGACCCAGCAGAACTTGGAAACTCTGGTAGCTTTTTCAAAAATCCAGTTATACCTATAAATCAATATCATAATTTATTAGAAAAGTATCCCGCAATTAAAAGCTATCCAATCAATGATCTCGAAGTAAAAATTCCTGCAGGTTGGTTGATCGAAAGCTTGGGTTGGAAAGGAAAACGTATTGGCAACACTGGTTCTCATCAAAAACAAGCACTTGTTTTGGTAAACTACGGTGATGCCATTGGTAGTGAAGTTCAGCAACTATCAGAAGATATCAAAAAGAGTGTTTGGGAAACCTACCAGATACGACTAGAAACTGAGGTAAATATTATTTAGAGTCCACAAAAATCTGTAGTTCGTCGTAGGCAAGTTCGACACCTGAAGGTAAATCTTTTGAGACTTCTGAATGAAAACCCATTTGATGACTGATATGTGTGAAATATGTTTTTTCAACTTCTAATTCCACAGCTATTTCGATGGCTTGATCCAACGAAAAATGAGAAATATGTTCCGATTTTTTTAGTGCATTCAATACCAATACACGACTTCCTCTAATTTTTTCCTTCTCCACCTCACTAATATAATTTGCATCAGTAATGTATGTGAAATCACTAACTCTGAAACCTAAAACAGGCAATTTGTAATGCATAACCTCAATCGGAATTATCTGTAAAGGTCCAATATAAAAAGGCTTATTATCTATGGTGTGTAAATTTAATTTAGGAACACCAGGATATTTATTTTCCCCAAAAGCATAATGAAAATCTCGTTTGAGTGCTTTTTCAACCTGCAAATTTCCATACACCTCCATTGGTTTTTTCTCTCGCCAGTTAAACCCACGTATATCATCAAAACCTGCAATATGATCCTTGTGCTCATGCGTAAAAAGAACAGCATCTAATTTTTCTACCTTTTCACGAAGCATCTGTTGTCTGAAATCTGGCCCCGTATCAATGACTATTTGAAAACCATCCTCCTCAATAAGAACACTACTCCTTAGCCGCTTATCTCTTGGATCCATTGATTTGCACACTTCACAACTACACGCTATTATAGGTACCCCTTGAGAAGTGCCTGTTCCAAGAAAACTAACTTTCATACCCAACAAATATAATACTCAGGTATTCGATTCTTAAGATTGAGTACTAGGGATATTTAATCCAAAAGAAACATCCAAATTATTGTGCCGAATATTACATTCGCAATGTGATTCAAAACGGATTAACGCACCCCATATTTCAGATTGTTTCGCAGGAATCTGAAACACTCGGTTTTAAAACCTTTGTCATTGGTGGATACGTCAGAGATTTATATTTAAATAGGAAATCAAAAGACGTTGATTTTGTTACTGTTGGAAGCGGGATTATACTAGCACAAGCCGTAAAAAAAAGATTAAAGAATTCATCATTAAGCATTTTTAAAAATTTTGGAACAGCCCAAATTAAGACCAATGATTGGGAATTTGAATTTGTCGGTGCCCGAAAAGAGTCGTATGACAGAAAAAGTCGTAAACCAAAAGTAGAAGATGGCACATTTGAAGACGATATTCATCGTAGAGATTTTACAATCAACACACTAGCTATAAGTCTACAAAAAAGTAATTTTGGCCGTTTGATAGACTCATTCAATGGTTTGGAAGACTTAGAGAATAAAATTATTCGAACTCCATTGGATCCAATAGTCACATTTCGTGACGATCCTCTTCGAATGATGAGGGCTATTCGATTTGCTACTCAACTTGATTTTAAAATTGAAATCTCGACACATAAAGCTCTGGGCTCTGAAGCAAAGAGTTTGTCTATAATTTCTCAAGAACGCATCACAGATGAATTGAATAAAATAATTTTGAGTACCAGACCAAGCATTGGATTCAAACACCTATTTGATACGAAATTATTGCATGAATTCTTCCCAGAAATGGTCAAATTACAAGGAGTCGAAATAAGAGAGGGTAAAGGACATAAAGACAACTTTTATCATACACTGCAAGTTTTAGATCAAATTTGTGAACGGACAGATGACTTATGGGTTCGATGGTCAGCAATACTCCATGATATTGCAAAACCACCAACTAAGCGATTTGTAAAAGGTGAAGGCTGGACGTTTCATGGACACGAGGATAAAGGCTCACGAATGGTTAAGCCGCTTTTTACTAAACTCAAACTCCCCCTTGGTGCTCCTATGGCAAAAGTTCGAACGTTGGTTCAACTGCACCTTAGACCCATAGCATTAACCAAAGAGAATATCACAGATTCTGCAGTTAGACGACTCATATTTGACGCAGGTGAACATCTTGAGGATTTAATGATTTTATGTAAAAGTGATATCACAACAAAAAATAAATTAAAGGAACAACGCTTTCAAAAAAACCTTATAAATGTTGAACACAATATCGCTCTTGTTGAAGAACGTGACAGAATTCGTAATTGGCAACCTCCCATCAAAGGGGACGAGATTATGAAATTATTTAGAATTGAGCCTGGCAAAGAAATCGGTATGATTAAAACAGCCTTAAAAGATGCCATATTAGATGGAGTTATTCCCAATAATTATAATGATGCTTATAATTTTGTGATAGAGCAAGGAAAAAAATTAGGTTTGCAAATCCAATGAGTAATTTAATTTTTAGATTTAAAGTAACATTTGAAGATGTAGATGATGTGGAACGCATAATTGACGTAAGTGCTAAAAATACGTTCAAAGATTTTCACCGTTTCATCCAAGAATCCATCAAGTTTGATAATAAAAAACCAGCCTCATTTTTTAAAGCCAATGACTCATGGAGAGGAAACGAAGAGTTCTCAACCATAGCTAAACCAAATGCTAAATCAGCTGGTGCAAGTGAACTTGGAAAATTTATTGATGATCCTCATCAAAAATTCTTGTACAACTACGATCCAGAGGCCGGAAATTGGAACCTTAGAGCTGAAATTATTAAGTTACTGAAAGCCGACCCAAATACTGATTACCCATCACTTTATAAATCAGATGGTATAGCACCTAAGCAATTTGTGGATCCAAAAAAAATAATAACTGACCCAAGTGCTAAACTTCTTCAAGAAGCAGATGATTTAATTAAAGGATTAACTGAGGATATTGAAGAAGATGACGATGAAGATTCTGAAAAGGAAAACGAAAATGACTTTAACTTGTTCGGAAATGAGATAGATGAATCTGAAATAGATGAATCTCAAATAAATAATGGAACCCCAGAAGACTAAAAAACTGATTGTGTTGGCAGGACCAACTGCAGTTGGAAAAACTAATTTCGCAATCGAAGTTGCTAAATTTTTCAATACAGAAATTATCTCTTGCGACTCGAGACAAATTTATAAAGAACTCAATATTGGTGTTGCTAGACCTAGCCTAAAAGAGCTTTCAGAGGTAAAGCACCATTTCATTGCTAGTCAAAGTATTCATGATCCCTATGATGCTGGATTATACACCCAAGAGGTAAATTCTTTACTTAAAGAACTCTTTAAAAAGCATGATGTTGTGATTATGACTGGTGGAACAGGCTTGTATATAAAAGCTGCTACCGAAGGACTGGATAAACTCCCACCAAAGAATGACCAACTTCGTCAACAACTAAATTTAATTTTGGAAACAGAAGGAATTGATGCACTTCGTTCCATTTCAACCTCAATGGACATCGATGAAACCAAAGTTGATCTTAGTAATCCACAGCGAATTATTCGAGCAATTGAAATTAAACAAGGTAAACCTGAGAATAATAACGACTTATCCGATAATGATTTTTACTCAACCTCATACTATTTCCTCAACCGAGAGAGACAAGAATTGTATGTCCGCATCAACCAGCGTGTCGATCAAATGCTCAGAGATGGTTTCGAAAATGAAGCTAAATCTATGTTGCCATTCAGAAAACTCAATGCGTTAAATACTGTAGGTTACAAAGAATTCTTTGCATTTTTTGATGGAGAAATATCTAAAGATGAGGCTGTAAATAAAATGAAACAACATACTCGAAATTATGCCAAAAGGCAACTCACTTGGTTTAGAAATCATGGAGCGTACAAAGAAATTTCTACAGACATAGACTTATTTCTTAATATAATGAAATTGGGTTAAATCTAATTTACCTCGAACAGCTCGATATCAAATATTAAGACTGCATTCTTAGGAATTGATCCACTCGGTGGACTTGATCCGTAGGCCAAATGAGAAGGAATGATTAGTTTGCACGACCCGCCCTCTTTTATTTTAGGTATTCCTATTTGCCAACCTCGAATTACACCACTCAGCGGAAAACTAGCACGCTCTCCCCTATCATACGATGAATCAAAAACACTTCCATTGGTTAAATATCCTCTGTAATGAACGGTCACATTATCACTCAAAGTTGGTCGATCACCTGTTCCCTCTTCATTAATGATATAATATAATCCCTCTGATGTTCGCTGAGCATCGAGATTATTATCTGAGATATAGCCTTTAATTTCATCATCATTAAGTTTTACATAGTCTTTTTGACACCCTAAAACTCCAAAAAGTATAATCGTTATAGATATAAAAATTACAGATCGCATGATACTTTTTTGTTTCTCTTTTTGCCAAATATATGATTCCATCCGAAATGAACTCCTAAATTTCTTGTATTATCTGTTACCGATCCAATTGCATTATCTGTTGATATATAAAATTGCTCTGGACCTAATTTTAGTGCTGCCCCAAAACCTAAATTCATATAACTCTTTCGGTACATTGTATAACTGGCACTTAGGGCTAAAACTCTTCCAATCTGTGAATTCCAGGATAAAGTTAATGCTGGATAAAACTCCTTTTTATAAAAACTACCATACATCAAAGCACCAATGTTATGATTTTTTGTAATATGTAAATTCCCACCTACATAAAACTCACCAAGTAATCCAGTATTAAAACTCTCCGAAGAAGTATCCAAAGCTATGATTTCCATCAAGGTATCTTTGAATGTTTCAAAACCTTTTTTCTGGTTGGCAGAATCCCCTAAAAAATCTTGAATATCCATACCTCTGTATTCATGGTAAACTCCTGGGTTCTTCGTAAAAGTAGTTTTCAAATTATCTCGCCATCTAACAACCCCCAAATCTATAATACTTGCTGATACAGATAGCTTTTTATTCAACTTTAAATTTGCACCAATATCTATTCCAAACCCTCGATTTTGTTGATTACCAAATAGGATAGAGTTTAGAGTAGAATTAGAATCAATCGGTGTTAGTGAACTATTAAATTTTATATCTGATTTTAAATAATAAGTAAATGCTTTCTCGCTCGTCTCAAAAAGTAGATCGTTTCGTTCGGTTTGAATTGCATTAATTCCAGCTATATATTTTATTCTTCCACCAATTCTTAGCTTTTCATCAATAAACGAACGACTGTATCCAACAGCAAATTCTCGAGTATGAATGAAATCTACCCCAAAACCAAGGTTAAATATCTCTCCGACATTATCTCCTCCGTTTCCTTCAAATACCAACCTGAAGAAATCTTGTGGCAAAAATACACGAGATTTCAATTTTTCATTAATACTGAAAGACAACATGCTTTTTCGAAGACGAAATCCTAAGCTAAGCCACTCTTGATTATATGTAGAATTCACAGAAACTCCATTTGAAAAAACATTGGATAATTTAGTCATATCCAAAGTATAATTCGACCCGTCGGTATTAGATACAAGTGCGTCTGATAATTCACTCAAACCGATCACTCTACTATTAAAAGAAAAGTCTATAGATGATAAAATAGGAGTACCAAAATACCACTTGCATGTTGGAGTAAAAGCGGGGTTGATAGCCATTCGTTGAGGGACGGGTTTCATATTATACAAGGTCAGGTTATTTTGAGCCTTAAGTTGACCTACAAATAAGAAAACTGAACTAATGATTAATAGTTTTCTCATCATAATTCTTGATTAATTAAGACTTCTGCTTGCACACCCAACTGCAACATAATTTTGTCATCACTATATATCTTAACGTTAGGTTGTATTCCACCACTTACAGTTGTTGATAAACCAGCTTGTATTCGTACCCGATTAGCTTCAATCACTTTATCGACTCGATCTGCATCCATGACAACATCTGTAATCTGACTAGATGCCCCAGTAGGATTACCTTCGGAATCAACTGAAGCAGCTTTAGAAATAACCCGATTATTGAGAAATAATGAATCAATTATGGTGTTGGTGATACTATCCTCAAAATAGAGTTGAGTTTTTACATCTACAGGAAACTCATTTTCTGAATACAATCTTACCAATACTTCCTTGATCTCTTCAGCATTTTCTAAAGACAAGTCAAATGGTCTCGTTTCCTCAAGCAAATAATCTTTAAGAGTTCCATATAGCGGAAGAGTAAGTTTTATTGTGCTTATTATTCTTGATGTATCTAACAGCCAATGTCTATTTGCACCCGTTAAATTAGGTTGAACACTAACTTTGTAATAATTATTGATGGGCCTATTTGAAATGTATTCAATCAAATTACTATTTGAATTATCTAAAACTTGAGAATCAAGAACAAATTCTCCCTCAACATTAGCCCGCGGAATATTTAATTCTAAATTTCCAATATTTTTGGTCAATGGAACGATATTATCAAAATTATCTTTCCCATCAAATTCATCAAAGGTTAAATCAATTGATAAACCTATACCGTTACCAGTCATGAATTTCAGCTCAGGCTCTACAATCCCAATTATTCCATTTTTACTATTTTCAAAAAACGGAATAATGAATGAACCCGAAAAATCTTCAAAATCCAGATCCGAAAAGTAACCTGACACCTTGCTAAATTTTTGATTATCTAAAACTAATGAATATGTAATGGATTCTGAGGCTTTTATTGGATTAGACCCTGTTTTTGTAATTGTAAATTCAAAGTCAAAGTCAAATTCTGAGTGTCCTTGTGCTGTTTTAGTAAAATCTATTTCCGAATTGCTCAAATTATAATTCGTAGAAGCGTCAATTGGAGTGCCAACATATGGGGCAGCTAAACTCAATAAAATAGGGCTTGAACTTTTTTGAGATTCTGGAATTATCAATTTACATGAAATATTATGTTCAAATGTGCTGGACAGATTTAAACCTATTTGGCCAGCCTTAAACCAAATTTTATCCAATTCATTCGCATCACCATCATAGGATACCCTTTGACTAAAATTCACTGTGACTTCACCTACTGTATTTAGGATCTCTAATTGAGTGCTATTGAATGTAAAAGTCTCTCCGTAATTTTGAGTTTCAAGGTTTAATACATCTTCAGCATAATCTGAAGTATAGTTATCCTCGTATACTAAATTGACCAAACTATCATCGTCAATTCGAATGTACTGGTTTGCATTAGTTCCATCAAGCAAGTCTCTAAAACTCAAATTGGAATAAACCAACGGTATGGCTATTTTAGGATTCCATTTTACTTGATTCACCTTAGATGCTTTTTCTACGGTATCAGTAATATCCTTAACGCATGATGAAATCAAAACGATTAATATAATTAAAATTATAGAGGAATTTTTTTTCATAATTGAACTAATTTTGACAAAGATAGTATGAATGAAATTAAAGTAGTTAGACATATAATAATCGGTGCTATAATTTGTAGCTTGTATATTTTACTTAGTGCATTTGGTGCTCACGGATTGGAAGAAAAAATCACCCCAAATCAATTAAAAACCTTCAACACAGGACTCAGATACCTAATTATTCATGGATTGGGAATAATTTTAATAAGCCTTGTTTATCTCCTCCTAAAAAAATACAATCCATGGGTTTATTACCTCATTTATCTTGGAATGCTATTCTTCTCATTAAGCCTAGTCATCCATGCATTAAAAGATATCATAGGTTTCAACGTTAATCTGTTTGCTTTTATTGCTCCCATTGGTGGATTATGTTATGCCTCCTCTTGGATTTTACTTGCCCTAGTCTTAAGAAGAAAATGAAAAAGGTCATATTCATGAGGCATGCTAAGGCAAAGCAAGCGACAATACATCAAAGTGATCACCAAAGAAACTTAACTAATTCAGGTATTGAAGAGGCTAAGAAAATGTCAGAATTCATCAAATCTAAAAATATTATTCCCGATATTATATTAGTGTCTGATTCCAAGCGAACACAAGAAACTTGGTCTCATTTACAAAAAGAACTCAAACACACATTATCAAGATTTGATGAAGATCTATATCTAGCCTCCTCAAAAACTCTCATTAAAAAAATACTGGACCTTGACAATATGTTGGATTCTGTATTAATACTTGCTCATAATCCAGGGATAACTGATGTTTTTAATGACTATTTTGATATAAAATTAGATCACATGCCCACGTGTGGATTAGGTTGTATAGAATTTCATACCGACAAGTTTGAGAATATTTTGAATTGCTCCTCTAAATTGAGATACTTATCATATCCTAGTATGATTAGTAATGGGTAAAAACACGTTTACCATTGGTTGTTATAACTATTAATTTATCACAACCTTGATCTTGATTAGGATCAAAATCGACCTTTATATCAGATATAGTAGATGATTTCTCCACTTGAAGCTGGCCATTGGAGATAAACCGGACACAATCATAGTCTGATTGTTTTTGCAAAGGAGAAGTGATGGTAAAAGTTGCCATTTCATGATCGTTTGACAACCCAATATTGCCTCCAACACAAATATGGTCTCCAGACTCTGACGCACTCGAAGCCTTTACTTCAACTATATCCAGATCTGCATTCATTGAAATATCTGCTGCAGAATTTTCTAATTTAAAATTATCACATTTTATTGAAATTCGATCAGCATTTAATCGTTTAAATTTTATATCTCCAACTAATTGCGTCATATTTTCCCCATCTCCTGAAAAGAAGGGCTCGTCATTTAAGAGTGATATTTTTAGTGTAGAGTTATCAATGAGATAATCTTGGTCAAGATACAACAAAATGGTGCCTGCTCTATACTTGTTATCCTTACACAGTAAACCAAATGGAGAAGTACCTAAATCACCAAACTTTAATAAAACTTCCAAACCATCACCATCTGCAAACGTAGTATCTGCATAATCTATTTCAGCACCAAGTGGAAGCACCGATAATTGGTCTGGGTCAAAAATGTTCTCTGAGGTAATAACGTCCTTTACGATATCAAACGTAGAAAGAAACTCACTAACCAATGATATGGATGTTTCTGTTGATTTGTGATCATCTATTATTTCAACAAAATCAGTTTCGGTACAACCAAATATTAAGGAAATACACAAATAAAAAGATATGTTTCTAAAGAATGTCAAACACCCAGTTTTTATTGATTCAATACAAATGTAGTATCTTGTATTAAGATTTAATTTAGCTTTGAACATAATTATAGTATTTTTTACAATAATTGGACAATTCAAACACCATACATACCCTTTTTGTTGAGGTTTTACTGCCTCTTAACCTTAAAAACTTATTCACTTACCGTGTTCCTTCAGAACTTAATGAGGAAATTATCATTGGTAAAAGAGTAAGCGTACCTTTCGGAAAAAAGAAAATTCTAGCTGGATTGATATTTTCAATACACGAAAAACCACCTAAAGATTATGAAGCAAGGTATATCATTGACGTCATTGACAACGATTCAATTGTAGATCAAAATCAATTAGAGCTTTGGAGTTGGATGTCCAACTACTATATGACATCACTTGGATTGGTCTATAATGCTGCCATGCCTGCTGGACTAAAATTGGAAGGAGAGTCAAAAATGGTACTCAATCCTGATTTTGATGTTAATAATACAATCCTAGACTCCAAAGAAACACTTTTAATTGAGGCTATTCGATCGGAAAAAGAACTGACTATCACTCAGGCAACTAGCTACCTTAAATCTCGATCCATCCACAAGTATATTAAATCATTATATCTCAAAGGGGTCATTTTTTTGAAAGATGATATTCAAAAAAATTATTCTGCTAAGACTGCTTCTTACATCAAGATAAATGAAGACCTAGCTAATGAGGATCAACTCAATGAAATCTTCAACCAACTCGAAAAAAGAGCAAAAGCACAACTTAAGGCACTTATGACCTTCATTGCTCATTACAGCATTGAAGGTGAATGTGAAAAAACCATTTTAGTCAAACATGAAGTAACCAATGCTTCAATCAATGCTCTAATTGATAAAGGAATATTTATACAAGAAAAACGCGAAAAATCAAGACTCGAATTTTCTGTAAATGAAAATCCAATTGAGTCATTAAATGACGCACAATTTCATGCTTTGAATGAAATAGAGACTAGTTTTAATGATAAAAAACCTGTTCTACTTCATGGTATCACAGGAAGTGGAAAAACACATATTTATGCTCATTTAATTGAAAATGCATTAAAAGAAAAGCAACAAGTACTTTATCTACTTCCAGAAATTGCACTAACAAGTCAACTCATCACAAGGTTGCAACAGTACTTTGGTAAAAAACTTTTGGTATCTCATTCCAAATTCACCAACAATGAACGCGTAGAAATATACCAGGCCATTGCATCAGGAGAATCATACCTCATTGTGGGAACTAGAAGTGCTATTTTTCAGCCATTCAAAAACCTTGGACTCATCATTGTCGATGAGGAACATGAGAGCAGTTTCAAACAACATGAACCTGCTCCTCGATTTAATGCCAGAGATACAGCCTTATACTTGGCATACAAAAAACAAACCCCTATCATACTTGGTAGTGCCACACCTGCAATTGAAAGCTACTTTAATGCCAATCAATCCAAATATCAACTTGTTAGCCTAACACAACGCCACAATCACTCTAAACTACCACAAATTGAAGTGATTGACATGAAGGTTCAAAAAAAACAGAAAAGAATAAGGGGCATCTTCAGCGATACACTCATTGAAGCCATAGCAAATGCAAAAAAAGAAGGCAAGCAAACCATCCTTTTCCAAAATAAAAAGGGATATGTTCCTGTATTGGAATGCAATGTGTGTGCATGGACTCCAAAATGTCAAAACTGTGATATTTCACTCACCTATTACAAGTATCAAGAAAACCTTCGATGTCACTATTGTGGATTCAAGCAAGAAGTAGTCAATCAATGTGTCTCATGTGGCAACAAAGGAATTGAGCTTATTGGATATGGCACCGAAAGAATCGAGGATGAATTATCGCTATACCTTCCCGAATTATCCATTCGTCGTATGGACTACAACACTACCCGATTAAAGAATGCTCACACAAAAATCATAGATGAATTTGCTTCAGGAAAAATTGATGTACTCATCGGGACACAAATGGTCGCCAAAGGACTCGATTTTGAAAATGTAACTATTGTTGGCATACTCAATGCTGACCACATTATCAGTTTTCCTGACTTTAGATCCAACGAACGAGCATATTCTCTCATCACACAAGTAGCAGGAAGAGCTGGACGTAAAAAAGACTTGGGTACAGTATACCTTCAAACTTCCATGCCTGATCATGCCATCATCCAAAGAATCGTTGATCATGATTATTTGGGTATGTACCAAACCGACCTCGATGAACGTGAGAAGTTCAACTACCCTCCTTTTCATCGTCTAATCAAAATAACAATTAAACACAAAGATGCCCTTGAATTATACCATCTTGGGGTAATCGCAAAAAACAAACTCAGTACTTTTTTTGGTTCTAATTTGTTAGGACCTGAAAAGCCCTATGTTGGGAAAATTCGGAACTGGTATATCATCAATTTTGTACTAAAAATTCCCAATCAAGGTGGCTCTATCAGAACACATAAATCAAAATTATCTCAAGCAATTCAACAACTCGAAAAGGCCAAAGAATTTAACAAATCCCGAATAATTATTGACGTGGATCCTTTGTAATTCAACATACTATTACAATAGCATAGATTGACACTATATTTGCATGATGAGAAATGCATTACTCTTAGTCGGAATTTTACTTGGTCAGATTGCATGGTCACAAAACAGACCTGAGGCTACCTTTATCGAAAAAGGGAAACAACTCGATGAAGTGAAAGAAGGGACCATGGTCAAAACCGTTTATTATTTCACCAATACAGGAAATGCTGATTTGATATTGAACAAAGTTGCTCCAAGCTGCGGATGTACCATAGCAGAATATCCCAAATACCCGATAAAACCTGGAGCGAAAGACTCCATTGTTGCTACTTTTGATACGCACGATCGCCCGGGATATCAGGCTAAAGGAATCAATATCGAAAGCAATGCTGGGCCCATTAATCTTGTATTTGAGGTTATGGTAGCTCCTTCAAAAGATATTAAGTCCTATTATTCTGAACCCCACAATCCCGAAGAAAATCATGAAGGGCACAACCACAATTAATCATTTGAATTGAGAACATCCTTCGTGATGATTTCAACTTTTTATTAATAATGGTTTTCTAACTCCATCAGTCGTATATTTTTGCAGCTCAATTATGAATATACACGAGTATCAAGCAAAGGAAATACTAAAGTCCTATGGAGTAGCCATCCAAGAAGGAATCGTTATCGATAAAAAAGAAGATGCTATTAAAGCAGGTGCCGAATTACGAGAAAAAACAGGCACAGATTGGATGGTTGTCAAAGCTCAAATCCATGCGGGTGGTCGTGGAAAAGGTGGTGGTGTCAAATTAGCCAAAAATGATGAAGAACTTCAGCAGGTTGTTAACGACATTCTAGGTATGACCCTAGTTACTCCACAAACGAGTAAAGAAGGAAAGTTGGTCAAGAAGGTATTACTTGCACAAGATGTATACTACCCTGGTGCAAATGAGCCAGATGAGTATTACATGAGTGTTTTGCTCGATAGAAGCACTGGTAAAAACGTAATCATATACACCACTGAAGGTGGTATGGACATCGAGCAAGTAGCTCACGATACCCCTGAAAAAATATACAAAGAATTTATCGATCCAGCATTAGGATTGCAAGGATTTCAAGCACGTAAAATTGCTTTTAATCTAGGCCTAAGTGGAAATGCCTTTAAAGAGATGGTTCGTTTTGTGAACTCACTTTATAATGCATATGTGGGTATTGACGCATCATTGTTTGAAATAAATCCAGTATTAAAAACATCTGATGATAAAATCATTGCTGTAGACAGTAAAGTATCCTTGGATGATAACGCTTTATACAGACATAAAGATTATGCGGCACTTCGAGACGAAAGTGAAGAAGATCCAACAGAAGTTGAAGCTAAAAAGCATCACCTTAATTTTATCAAACTTGATGGTAATGTTGGATGCATGGTAAATGGAGCTGGTCTTGCCATGGCTACTATGGATATTATCAAATTGAGTGGTGGTGAGCCTGCTAACTTTCTTGATGTTGGAGGGGGAGCAAATGCTCAAACTGTGGAAGCTGGGTTTAGAATTATCTTGAAAGATCCAAATGTAAAAGCTATTCTCATTAATATATTTGGTGGAATTGTTCGTTGTGATCGTGTGGCAAACGGAGTAGTCGAAGCATATAAATCCATTGGAGAAATCAACGTACCTATTATTGTACGTCTTCAAGGTACCAATGCTGAAGAAGCCAAGAAAATCATTGATGAGAGTGGACTTCGTGTAGAGTCTGCTATTGTCTTACAAGAAGCTGCAGATAAGGTAAAACAAGTTTTATCCTAGTTTAAATTGTGGGCACCCTCATTGAAATAAGGCCTCACAACATTGATCAAAGAAGCATCCAAACCATTGTCGATGCTCTGAAAAATGGAGATTTAGCGATTATTCCTACTGATAGTATCTATGCCATTGTGGGTGATTTGAATCATCGCGATGTACTCGAAAAGATTTGTAAGCAAATTGGTAAAAAACCAAACAAAGCGAATCTATCCATTCTTTGTGATGGTTTGAGTAATCTATCAAAATATACTACAACGATACCCAATCCACTGTATAAACTCATGAAAAGATTGTTGCCAGGCCCATTTACATTTATCTTAAAAGCAAGCAATAATATTCCTAAAATTTTCAGACAGAATAAAAAGACCATTGGAATTCGCGTACCTGAAAACTCTATTTGTCAGGCCTTGATTTCTGCACTTGGCAATCCTTTGATATCAAGTTCTATTCATTCGGAAGATGAGATACAAGAATACCTCACTGAACCCTATGAGATTTATGAAAAATGGCAAGATAAAATTAATCTTATTGTCGATGGCGGTGCTGGTAAAAATACAGGTACTACTGTAATTGACGCCTCTACAGGAGAAATTTCAATTATCCGAGAAGGGTTAGGAATTGAAAAAGTTTAAACAAAAAATTTATCCAAAAAAATATCAAACAAATTGCATTAAAATAAGTTATAATTATAAATATTTTTGACCCAAATTATGAGCAATAAATTTAACTATCTTAAATCAGACATTCCAGCTGGAATTGTTGTATTTCTTGTAGCAGTACCTCTTTGTTTAGGTATAGCTGCAGTGAGTGGTGTTCCTCCATTTTCTGGGCTAATTGCAGGAATCGTTGGTGGTATAATAGTCGGACTTCTAAGTGGATCCAAACTAGGAGTCAGTGGTCCTGCTGCAGGTTTGGCTGTCATAGTCTATGACTCTATAGCTGAAATCAAAAATTCTATTTCAACTGGTGCAGAAAACGTAGACTTATTTCCACAAGCATTTAAAATGTTCTTGCTTGCAGTTCTGCTTGCAGGTGTATTTCAAATCATACTCGGATTTTTAAAGGGAGGAATCATTGGATACTACTTCCCTTCTTCAGTTATTAAAGGAATGTTAACCGGTATTGGGCTTACCATTTTTCTAAAAGAATTACCCCATATCCTTGGGTATGATAAAGACATCGAAGGTGACTTTGAATTTTTTCAAATTGATGGAGAAAATACCTTTTCAGAAATTTTAAATGCTGTGGGTAATCCCGATCTAGGTGCCAGTATTATTGCTGCTGTAGGTCTTCTGATTCTAATACTTTGGGAACAAAATTTCATTCGAAAACATTACATATTTAATATTATTCAAGGTCCTCTTGTGGCTATTCTAGCTGGAATAGCTTTGGTTATAGGGTTCGAAGGTGGTCGTTTTGAGATGATTTCTGAACATTTAGTGAATGTTCCTGTTGCTAATAATTCCAGTGAGTTCATTAGCTTTTTTAACTTTCCTGATTTTACAGCATTAAATAATGTTCTCATTTGGAAAACAGCTCTAGTCATAGCGATTGTTGCCAGTCTAGAAACATTGCTTTGTGTTGAAGCTACCGACAAACTTGATCCTGAGAAAAATGTAACCCCTACTAACCGAGAGCTGAAAGCTCAAGGATTAGGAAATATCATTTCAGGACTTATCGGTGGTATCCCCATCACTCAGGTTATTGTAAGAAGTTCAGCCAACATACAAAGTGGAGGTAAGAGCAAACTATCCGCTGTGTTTCATGGCTTTTTAATACTAGGATTTGTTGGATTTGTTCCAGAACTACTCAACTTAATACCAAGAGCAAGTTTGGCGGCAATATTACTTCTAGTAGGATATAAACTAGCCAAACCAGCTACGTTCAAGCAAATGTGGAATTCAGGTATGAGCCAGTTTCTTCCATTCATCATCACCATATTACTCATTCTTTTCAAAGACCTTCTTTGGGGAGTTAGTATTGGTCTTATAGTAGCGGTCTTTGAGATATTATACATCAATTACAAAAAACCATACCAAATCAACATCGACGATGCTGAGGAGGGTCAGGTACATCATATTTTACTAACAGAGAATGTTACCTTCCTAAACAAGGCGAGTATCATGAATACACTAAATAATATTCCGGATGGTACGAAGGTGATTGTTGATGCATCACGAACTACCTATATACATCCTGATGTAGAAGAAATTATCGAAGATTTCAAAACACATGCCTCCTACTCAAACATTGCTGTAGAAGTTATTAAATAAGGAATACTTCATTCCATAAGGTTCAAGAAACACTTCATACCTACGTATATTTGTGTCTTGAATTTTGAAAATAATAAGTAATGACTAAGAACATTCTATTTGTAATTCTAATATGCCTAGCAACTATAACTTGTTTCGCACAGAATGATGACCTTAAAACACTAGTAAACAACCATGATAGCTGCATCCATTTTTTCACATTCTACAACGATACAGCCATGACAAAAGAAGATATTTATACGCTTTTTACCTATAAATTTGGTTATAATTCTTGTAACCATGGAATCGGAGGTGGATACTTCAAAGACTTACCTTATACGATAACTCACATTTCGACTTCAGACAATGACACTTCGTCTAGAGAATATAGCGGTTATATTCTCGATGATGTATATTATTATATGGATCGAGTGAAGGTTGGAGACCAACTAATACTTGCTTTATCTGACAAAAACAGACATAATATTAGACCACAAACAATTACAATAAAATCAAGACAAATAAGACGGTAACATAAGCACAAAAAGGCTTGCATACCTGACCATTAAATAGTTACCTTGGTTTTACCAAATAGCAATTCGACTGGAATCCGGCTTGTACATAGCTCCAGACTCACAACTACCGAATGCTTGGTAGTAAGGCTCAAAATTGACTAAAGGACCTAATACACGATACTCTGCAGGAGAATGAACATCTGACTTTAATCGGTTGACCATTTCCTCTTCTTTAATATTTCCCTTCCATACATTCGCCCATCCGAGAAAGAAGCGTTGTTGCCACGTAAAACCATCAATGTCCTCTGGAGTATCATCCTTATATTCCAATTGGAGGGCATTATAAGCCAATGTAACACCACCTAAATCTGCAATATTTTCTCCCATGGTCATTTTACCATTCACATTCATTCCCTCAACAGGAGAATAACTATCATACTGCTCCCCTAATTTTTGTGCCAATTCATCAAACTTTTCGCGGTCATCTTCCGTCCACCAAGAATTTAAATTTCCATCCCAATCAAACTTACTTCCTTGATCATCAAATCCATGGGAGAATTCATGGCCAATTACTGCTCCTATCCCACCATAATTAATGGCATGATCAAAGGTTTTATGAAAGAAGGGTGGCTGTAGTATTCCTGCAGGGAAAACAATTTCGTTGTTACTTGAGCTGTAATATGCATTAACCATTTGTGGTGACATGTACCACTCACTCTTGTCAACTGGTTGACCCAATTTTTCAAGCATACGGTTATATCCAAATTTTCTAACACGAATAATATTTTCTAGGTAGCTATCTGATTCAATCGTTAACTGACTATAGTCTCTCCATTCATCGGGATATCCAATTTTATAGGTAAATGCATTTAATTTTTTCAATGCCTTTTCTTTGGTATTCAAACTCATCCAGGATAAATCATTAATTCGTTCTCGATAGGCGGTCCTAAGATTTTCAATCATATTAGTCATGTACTGCTTGCTTTCCTCATCAAAATAAGATTTCACAAACAACTTACCCAAAGGCTCGCTCAATGAACGATTAATGACAGAAAATACACGTTCATCCCGAGGTTTCATCATTTGGGTGCCCCGAAGTTTTTTACTATAAAATGCAAAATGTTCTTCAACCATCGATTGATTCAAAAATGAGGCAAAGGAATTTACAACATTCCATTTCATATAGGACTTCCACGCCGAAACAGGTTGTTTTTCTAACAAGTCGTTTAACGCCTCATAAAAAGAAGGTTGACTTACAATGATGGTATCAAATGCACTAAAACCTCGATTACTCAAAATGGATTGAATATCGATTACATCCAGGCTATTATCCCAATCTATAAGGTTCTTCTTGTTGTATCTCTTATTTGGGTCACGACGTTCTAACCTACTCCAACTGATTTCAGCTAAAGCTGTTTCTAAATTTAAAATTTCTTCACCAACAGCCAAAGAGTCACCCGCCAAATTTATCATTCGATCAATATGTGCCACATATGCTGTTCGTATATCTTGAAACTTGGGATTGTCAATTAAATAGTAATCTCGATCTGGTAAGTTCAGACCCGATTGACCCGCATACACAATATTCATCTTACTATTTTTACTATCTGCAGAAATATAAAGGCCTATTGGCGTATTAATACCAATAGGTGCTAACACTCCAAAGAGTTCTTGAATTTCTTCAATACTTGATGCATTATCAATATCTGATAGTAAATCACTTATTTCACTGATCCCTTTGGACTCAATAGCAAGGGTATCCATTCCTGAGCGATAAAAATCACGAATCATTTGCTCCTCTGTACCTTGTTGGGTATTATCATTTTGAGCAACATCATCAACTATTTTTAGCAACTTTTTTCGATTTTCTTCATTCAATATATTAAATGCCATCCAACGACTTTCAGTTTCTGGCACTGGATTATTTGCTTGCCAATTACCAATGGCATACTGATAGAAATTTTCACATGGACTCGTAGTGGAGTCAATGTAGTTTGTATCAAAAGCTACAGGCTGGTTTTCTTGATTTTTGTTGTCTTTGTGTTCTTGACTACAACCTACAATAAAGAGTATAGAAGCAACAAGGATTATTTCTTTCATATTCATCATATTAATTTTAGACGCAAATATATTTGATGAGGAGTCTAATTTGAGTAAAACTTATAGACTTTAGACGATCTTATATCGAATTTAAAAGAAATAATTTCTATTTACCCCTACCCTGAAACATAATCAGAACGGTGTAAATTAAAATTTTAAGATCAAGAATGATAGAAATATTCTCAAGATAAAGAAGGTCATATTGTAATCGTTCAACCATTTCATCTACATTTTCGGCATATCCGTACTTTACCTGTCCCCAAGAGGTAATTCCTGGTTTTATTCGATGTAGTCTTCTGTAATGAGGTGCTTTTTCTATAATTTGATCAATAAAGAACTGACGCTCTGGACGAGGTCCCACTAAACTCATATCTCCTTTCAAAACATTTAAAAACTGGGGAAACTCATCAATTCTGGTTTTCCTTAAAAACTTACCCAATGCCGTTATTCTTGGATCATTTTCCTTACTCAATTGTGGTCCTAAAGCTTCAGCATCTACCATCATGCTTCGATATTTAAATATATTAAATGGCTTACCTCCAAGTCCTACTCTTTCTTGGGTAAAAAACATGGGACCTTTAGAGCTAAATTTTACGAGTAAACCAATCAGCACATAAAATGGTAATCCCAGCACCAGAATAATGACAGATGCAAGAATATCAAAAAAACGCTTAACGAATTTTTGCCATGGAGGCAATACATCTATCTTTATTTCTATTAAAACTGCTCCAAAAACATTTCCCATTTTTACCATACCCGTTAAATGCTGGTATAGATTCGGGATGACTTTGATGACGATATTTTCACCATCAAGTATTGATAATATTTCAGCTATTTCAGTTTTCTGATCTTCTTCTGTAGCTATGAGTACCTCTTTAATTTTTAATTCCTTAATAATTTTAACCAAATCATTTTTGGACCCCAATTTCTTTAATCCATCAATACTCGTTTTCTCCCCATTAATGTTGACATACCCCACAAAAAAATGACCCTCTGATTTCTTCGCAGAAATTAATTCATCGTATATTTTTTGAGCCCTAAAACCAGATCCAACTAATATGGTGGAAAATCCAATCTTTCTACTTTTAATTTGGTATGCAATACGCGACGATAAAATAAAACGAAATATTGCGGTCAGTCCAAAATGCAATACAAATAAAACCGTAACATATTGGTAATAATTTCGATACTCCAAGACCTCATCGTCTAACAATAGCGTAAAAAACAAAATCAAAACCCCAATGATACTGGTAGTCATGACTTGTAAGAACTCCCTTAAACGAGACTTACGATACACATTTCGATATAATCCAATCAGCCCATGAAGCAATAACCAAAACAAAGGAATTACTAGTATACCGATGTATAACTTATGGTCAGACCATACATACCTGAGGTAATATGAATTATATATCCCATCTACATAACACTTCCTGAAAATAAAAAAAGCCCCCCAAGCAACCATAGCTGCAAAAAAATCTAAGACTAGATATTTAATAATGAGTTTGGTTTTATTCAAAAGTGTATCAATTTTAAATTATCAAAAAAGAGTTGCTTTTCTCCTTCACCATTTGTCTGAGCATTGAAAAAAATACGGAATGTTGCTCCGGCATATTCTGGATTATTTATATCTTCTTTCAAACTAACATAGGCTTTTTTCCATTGCATTTTCCCTTGATTATCCTCAGTAGAAAAGAAATTTACAATAGGTACACCATTTATGAAACTACCGGTCACAGGATAAATACCTACTGTGAATTCTGTATTGCACTTAAAATTCATTTCCAAAAAGACATCCACACCTTTTCGAGGCAATTCATACAACTGCACTGTAGCATTTTCAAAAATTTGGAACTCAGCTGGAATATTAACTTGTCCAGAATATTTATTTTCTAATCCATCATAATTGAAAACATGGACTGGATCAGCAGTAACAAACATGCTATCTGCGGTAGTATTTGATCCACTTTTTTCCATTGAAATCGCGTTGTCCTCAAAATCTTCCAACCAGCTAAACGTCACATTGTCTCGATATCGAATAACGGGTACAATAGTATCTACAGCTGTTGGGACCAACTCAATTTTCTCCTCATAAGGAGCGTAAAATGGATAGGTTATGCGTTGGTCGAATAAACCGTTCTTTTTAATTCCAGGAACAACGGTAATTGTATGTTCACCTGATTCTAAAATTGGAACACGGACAGGCAATTCAAAAACTCCAATTAAAATGCCATCACAATACACCCAACCATCGACAATATTGTGTGAGTTATCTCCTTGAGCTGCATCTGTGTCAAGCATAATACTTGGAATGTACACATATGAAGGTACCTGTTCCTCACTATCACAACTACTAAAAATTGAAATTGCAAGAAATATTCCTAAGGAATATAGGAATTGGATTATACGTTGGTTGTGAAGTTGCGTTCTAATTGCTCTTTTATTTTATCAGTCACTGACTGAAGCTGCAAATATTGCGAAATCCCAGCAATTGGCTCCATATTATTTGTAATAGCGTCGTAAAAAGAAGAAACTTCTCTTTTTAGCATATAGATATAATCATCTTTTATCTGATTATACTTTGTCCGTTTTCCCCAGTCTTCTCTAATATCACCCGAATCTTTCTGGCTACTTTGTACATTAATTACCTGATTCATGTAATCAATCGAACAATGAACATTTTTCTGAAATACCTGCGTTTTATGCGTTTCCTTATCTGCAATTTTGCTAGCTGATAAATTAGCAACACAACCATTATAAAACTCTATTCGAGTATGAACTATGTCTGGATCTTTGTAGTAAACACCAACAGCTGTTGAATAAACTGATTTCACATCAGAGTTTACAAGTTTTAAAGCAACATCAACATCATGATCCATCAAATCATCAACCACACTCAGTTGCGTAGATTTAGAATTAAACTTAACATATCTACGAGATTCAATGATTCTTGGAACAACTTCGTACTTACTTAAGTCATCAAAAAAACTGTAAAATCGTTGTTTAAGTCCAATTTGAAGAGAAACACTCGCTTCATTGGATAATAACTCTAGTCGACTGAGATCGCGTCTTCCGAGCAATCCAGGACTTTCAATATAAAGGTGTCTTCCATATTTTAAGACTTCAGAAAAATTCTCATAGTTGCATGACAACAAATCCAAAACCAATACCATATCCACTGCATCAATTAATGCATTTACAGAATCAAATTTTTGAAATCCATTAGCTTTTATCGACTCATATCCCCCAACAACTGTGAGGTAATCCTCTTTTTGAAAAGCGTCGAAAACACTTTTTGTAAAATTACCTGTCCCTATTATTCCAACTCGCACTTATTTGATATGAATTATAGTACGAATTAAAGGGTAATTTCTTTTGAGCTAAAAACAATGATATTTTTGCCGTATTAAAAACTAAACACTTGCTCAAAGACACATACAAACATAAAGGTCAACGCAACCAGCTGATTCAAGAACTCAAAAAATTAGGCATTCAATCTCCTGCTGTTCTCAAAGCAATTGAACACATCCCTAGGCATTTTTTCTTTCCATCGGACTTTGCTGACAAAGCCTATGAAAATATTGCCTTTCCTATTGACGAAAACCAAACCATATCCCAGCCTTATACCGTAGCAAAACAGACAGAACTTTTGGATATTCAATCTGGCGATAAGGTGCTTGAAATAGGTACTGGCTCTGGTTATCAAGCTGCAGTCCTTAAAATCATGGGCACCCATCTTCATACCATTGAGACCGTTGAGATTCTTCATAAAAAAGCCAAATCGTTATTCTCAAAACTAGGATTGAATATTTCCACTATTCTTGGAGACGGATCATCAGGCATTCCAGAACTTGCCCCTTTCGATAAAATCATCATTACTGCTGGGTCTCCTTCACTATCAAAAACATTATTAAGCCAACTCAAAGTGGGCGGTAAATTAGTGGCTCCAGTTGGGGATTTGGATGTCCAAAAAATGATACTTGTTCACCGAACTGGTGATAATGAATACCAAGAATCTACTCATGGTCGTTTTAACTTTGTCCCACTCACAGGAACAAATGGTTGGTCAATATCTTAAATACATCGTACTTTACTTCATCTGCATATTATCACTCCATGGATATTCGCAGAATTACCTAACTACTGAAGCTCAATCCGGCGATGGAATATCTGTTTTATTGAATAGATATGACCTCAGTGCCTACCCTTGTAATGTTGACACTTTTCTTAAAATCAATGATTTAAAACGGACTAGTCATTTGATGCTATCTAAAGACTATAAACTTCCTATCATTTTATTTAATTATAATGACACTAGCATACGAACTACTATCGGAATCAATGATTATGATCTAGCAGTTTATATACAGCAATTTAATGAAAATGCACATGAGAAAGGTCTAAGAAAAACAGACTTTAGAAAAGATAAAATTTTATGGGTTCCTCTCCATGTATGGAATTGTGGTTTTGAAGATATCCAACCAATAGAAAGTGATTCTGCAAAATCAAAGACTAAAATTACTAGCTCAATAAACACGGTTGATCCTCCCAAAGAAGTGGATGAAGAAGGACCAATCCTTCGAACAGAATCTTTTCCCATTTTTGGAAAAGATTATGAAAAAACACCGATCACCAGTGAAAAATTAAAAGGTCAAGTATATTACTTAATCAGTGGTCATGGTGGACCAGACCCTGGAGCCATTGGAAAAAAAGATGGTCACCTACTTTGTGAGGATGAATACGCCTATGATGTCACCCTTCGATTTGCTCGAAAACTACTTCAACAAAGTGCTACAGTATATGTTATCACTCGAGATAAAGACGGAATTCGTGATAAAGAATTTTTGGAAAATGATAAAGATGAGACGGTTTGGTTTAATCAAAGCATCCCGTTGAATCAAGTAAGACGTTTGAGACAACGATCAAGTAAAATCAATCAACTGTATGCTAAACACAAAAAACAAGGAGCAACAATACAACGTGTAGTAGAAATCCATATTGATAGCCGATATGAAAGTCAAAAAGTTGATATTTTCTTTTACTATTACCCGGGAAGTTCGATAGGGAAAGATTTGGCTCAAGAAATGTATCGAACGATCAAATCTGAATATGAAGAGCATCAATCCAATCGTGGATACCGTGGTGTAGTCCGAGGACGAAACCTTCACACACTCCGAGAATCTATACCTCCTGTAGTGTATATTGAACTTGGAAATATTACCAACGAATTTGATCAAAGACGATTGCTCATTGTCAATAATCGCCAGGCTATTGCCAACTGGCTTACCCAAGGAATAATCAGTAAAAACGGAAATTAACGGTTTTACTTTTTAAGCAAATCCCTGATTTCTGTCAACAACACCTCCTCATTTGATGGTGCGGGTGGTGCTGAAGGTTCTTCAACTTCCTCTTTCTCCATCTTTTCCTTCATTTTATTGTAGTACTTCACCACCATAAAAATAGCAAAAGCAACAATCACAAACGTGATAATCGTATTGATGAACTGCCCATAATAAATAGCCACCTCAGCAACTGCCTTAGACCCACCTGCCGATTCTTCAGCTACGGCTTGGATAATGTATTTCATCTCTGAAAAATCAACCCCACCCAATAACTGACCCAGAGGTGGCATGATAATATCATTGACCAATGATTTGATAATTGCCCCAAAATAGGTAGCAAGAATTAGTCCAACAGCCATATCAATGACATTGCCACGACTGATAAATTTTTTGAATTCTTTCATATCTGTATTATTGATTACTTATAAATTTCTATTTCTTGATAAACTTATGCATGGAATAGCCCTCAGCTGACTGCATCATCAAAAAGTACACTCCCGAATTTAAATCTTTTACATCGACCCTATTCGATTTTGGCAACTCCTTGATGGTATTCCCCAGTAAATCAACAATGCTAAATGTGTAATTCTTCCATTCTCCATCCTTCACCTCAAAAGACAATACATCCTCCACCGGGTTAGGATAAATACTCAACCCAGAAGACTCCAAAGATTGAACCCCAGACACTCGATAAGCGAACTTATAAATAGTTCCGTTGGGAATTGTTCCATCTAAAGCATCATCATCACCCATATCTTTGTAGTTAAAAACCTCTGGACTTTGTGGATCACCAGACAAAACTATACCTTCTTCTAATGATTCAAACTCATTGACACTGTCTCATCTTATACTCGGGAAAAAACCAATTAAATCTCCACTAAGACCATAATATGATAATTCAGGCTGAATAGAGTTAGGACCATAATGAATTTCTATGTCATTACTGCCCTCATACAGCCAGAGCTGAAAATTGGTGTAGTCTTCTGAAATTTCATCTTCTTCAAACTCTCCATAAAAACCAGCATTTTTCCATTCTACTTTCAAAACACGATTGCCATCACTGCCAGACAATTTATAAGATATAGGAGAAAGTGATGTCTGAGTAACCTCACCCTCATCTAAATCATAGCCTCGATCAATTAAATCATGAGCTGTAATTATCAAAAATGGTACGATTCTACTCTCAAATGTATCTACACAAATAACCCCAGCTGCATCATAAGTCACTATTTTAGTAATGGTGGTATCAAAAAGCTTAAAATCAAAACCAATCGGAATTTCAAAAGTAGGGTCATCCCAAGTCATACCTTTATTAACCGAAGTAGTGTCCGTCAGATCCGTATAGATTCCTGTTGAAACACTAAAATCATAGGTTTGAGAATGGACGTTAAATGCAAATACAGAGAGTACTGCGACACATAAGGTTTTTAAATTTTTCATATTAATTATTTCTTTAAATAAATTAGAATATGAATTCCGTATCCAAATAATGCCTTCGTCTAATCCTTTCAATAAGGAATAAATACAATCAAGAAAAGTAATCTATTGCTCATAGTTCATCATTAAGCCATAGAATTCATATAGTTCTTTGCAAATATAGAAATTCCAATAAAAAGCTTCCTTAAAAATACTAAAAAATTAATCGTTGATCTTGAGCACAGCCATAAACGCACTCTGTGGAATTTCGACGTTTCCTACTTGTCGCATTCGCTTTTTACCCTTCTTCTGTTTTTCGAGTAGTTTTCGTTTTCTGGATATGTCTCCCCCATAACATTTGGCCGTAACATCTTTACGCATCGCACGGATGTTTTCGCGAGATATTACCTTGGCACCAATAGCTGCTTGAATGGGTATCTCAAATTGATGTCTTGGAATCAACTCCCTCAATTTTTCACAGATTTTCTTTCCAAATTCATAGGCTTTATCGCGATGGATTACCGCTGAAAGTGCATCTACGACTTTAGCATTTAATAAGATATCGAGTTTTACTAGAATACTCTGTCTATATCCTATCGGATGATAGTCAAAACTCGCATATCCTCTACTCACACTTTTAAGTTTATCATAAAAATCAAAAACCACCTCAGCCATTGGCATTTCAAAAGTCAACTCAACTCTATTTGAAGTGAGGTAAACCTGATTTTTTAAAATTCCTCTTTTGTCAATGCAGAGTGACATGATGGATCCCACATAATCTGCAGAAGTAATCACTTGTGCGTTGATGTACGGTTCTTCTACCCGATCCAAATAATTGGGTTCTGGCAAATCAGTTGGATTATTAACAATAACTATATTATCAGGATCTTTTTTAAGATACGCATGATAACTTACGTTGGGAACCGTTGTAATCACGGTCATTCCAAACTCTCTTTCCAAACGTTCTTGGATAATTTCCATATGGAGCATCCCTAAAAAACCACATCGAAAGCCAAACCCTAATGCAGCAGAGCTTTCAGGCTCGAACACCAAACTTGCATCGTTTAACTGAAGCTTACTCATGGAGTCTCTAAGTTCTTCAAAATCTTCGGTGTCTACAGGATATATACCCGCAAATACCATTGGTTTAACATCTTCAAATCCTTGAATGGCCTCTGGTGTCGGATCTTTTAGAAGCGTGATGGTATCTCCTACTTTAACTTCTTTGGCTTCTTTTATTCCGGAGATGATGTAACCCACATCTCCAGTTTTAACAACCTCTTTGGGTTCTTGCTCCAATCTAAGCACCCCAATCTCGTCTGCATAATAACTTTTTTGGGTATTGATAAACTGGATATTATCGCCTTTGTTTAATTCCCCATCAATGATTCTGAAATAAGCAATAATCCCTCTGAATGGATTAAATACTGAATCAAAAATAAGAGCTTTTAATGGTGCATTTGGGTTCCCTTTAGGTGATGGAATTTTATGAATAATAGCAGAAAGTATTTCCTGAACACCCATTCCAGTTTTCCCACTAGCAGCAATGATGTCTTCTCTCTCACAAAGGATAAGCTCCTCAATCTGATCCTTCACTTCTTCGGGCATAGCACCTGGAAGATCCATCTTATTCAGAATTGGGATAATTTCAAGTTCGTGTTCTAATGCTAGGTATAGATTAGAAATCGTTTGAGCTTGGATTCCTTGGGCTGCATCTACAATGAGAAGAGCTCCTTCACAAGCAGCAATACTCCGACTCACTTCATAGCTAAAATCGACGTGTCCAGGAGTATCAATTAGATTCAACACATATTTTTTACCTTCATAGACATAATCCATTTGAATGGCATGCGATTTTATAGTAATGCCACGCTCACGCTCGATATCCATATCATCTAGGGTTTGCTCTTTCATGTCACGATCACTTACGGTACCAGTTGTTTGAAGTAATCGATCTGCGAGGGTGCTTTTACCGTGGTCGATGTGGGCGATTATGCAAAAATTTCGGATGTGCTCCATTTAGGGTTGCGAAAATAAGGTTATTAATACGTGATAAGTTAGAAAATATTAACAAAATAACATTCAAAATTCAACATTGTTTAGAGCATATTTCATGGAGGTTTTTAAAACTATTTTTTTGAATGAATGACCAAATTAATTCGTCATTTTTTAATTCAATTTTTAATAAGTAGCTATTATGATATAAATCTTATCTTTGCGGGCTTTAATAAAAATTGCAAAAACAAATAGAAAAATAATCTTATGGGATCAATGATGATTTACATGCCAATAGCAATGGCTATTCTAGGACTTCTTTACATGACTTACAAGAAACAATGGGTCATGAAGCAAGATGCAGGTGATGGGAAAATGAAAGAAATTGCAGACCACATCTATGAAGGTGCGTTGGCGTTTCTAAAAGCAGAATATAAGCTTCTTGCTTATTTTGTGGTGGGTGCAAGTGTAGTTCTTGCAGGTATCGCATTTTTTGTTCCAACGACTGATTACTTAATCATTCCTGCATTTATCATAGGTGCTGTTTTCTCAGCACTTGCGGGTAACATGGGGATGAAGATTGCCACCAAAACCAATGTTCGTACAACACAAGCTGCTAAAACTAGCTTACCTAATGCCCTGAATATTTCTTTCGGTGGTGGAACGGTAATGGGACTAGGTGTTGCAGGACTTGCCGTATTAGGCTTAACCTTGTTGTTTATCTTGTTCTTCAATGTATTTATGGGTGGTGTTTGGACATCTACTACAGATATGACTGTAGTACTTGAAACACTTGCTGGTTTTTCTCTAGGAGCTGAATCCATTGCACTATTTGCTCGAGTAGGTGGAGGTATATACACCAAAGCTGCCGATGTTGGTGCGGATTTGGTAGGTAAGGTAGAAGCTGGTATTCCTGAGGATGATCCTCGTAATCCAGCAACTATTGCTGATAATGTTGGAGACAACGTAGGTGACGTAGCGGGAATGGGTGCAGATTTATTTGGATCATATGTTGCTACTGTACTCGCAGCTATGGTACTTGGAAATTATGTTATCAGTGACATGGGCGGATCCGTTTCAGATATTTTCGGCGGAATAGGGCCTGTTCTTCTTCCTATCGCAATTGCTGGAGCTGGAATTATTATTTCAATTATTGGAACTTTCTTAGTTAAAATATCAAGCAATGATGCAAAAGAAGCCGATGTCCAAAAAGCATTAAATATTGGCAACTGGACTTCTATATTCCTAGTATTGGTTGCTTGTTACGGATTAGTTACGTGGATGCTACCCGATACCATGCAAATGAATTTCTTTGGTGAAGGACTGAAATCAATCAGCTCTTCTCGTGTATTCTTTGCGACTGTAGTTGGTCTAATTGTTGGAGCAGCTATTTCTTCATTCACAGAATATTACACAGGTCTTGGTAAAAAACCAATCTTAAAGATTGTACAACAATCAAGCACTGGTGCCGGTACAAATATTATTGCTGGTTTAGCAACAGGTATGATATCTACTTTTTCATCAGTATTATTATTTGCTGGTGCAATATGGGCTTCATATGCTTTTGCAGGATTTTATGGTGTAGCACTTGCAGCATCTGCTATGATGGCAACTACTGCTATGCAGCTAGCTATTGATGCTTTCGGTCCAATTGCTGATAACGCTGGTGGTATTGCTGAGATGAGCGAACAAGAGCCTATCGTTCGAGAAAGAACTGATATTTTAGATTCTGTTGGAAACACAACTGCAGCTACTGGTAAAGGATTTGCTATTGCTTCTGCTGCACTAACTTCTTTAGCTCTATTTGCTGCTTATGTAACTTTTACTGGTATTGATGGTATCAACATCTTCAAAGCTCCCGTACTGGCGATGCTATTCGTAGGTGCTATGATACCTGTGGTATTTTCTGCTCTTGCAATGAATGCTGTAGGAAAAGCTGCCATGGAAATGGTTGAAGAGGTAAGACGTCAATTTAGAGATATTGCTGGGATCATGGAAGGTACTGGTAAACCAGATTATGGTAAATGTGTCGATATCTCAACCAAAGCTTCCCTTAAAGAAATGATGCTTCCTGGAATATTAACTATTGGTTTCCCAATTGCTGTAGTGGTAATCGGTAAACTTGTTTATCCTGAAAACAATCAACTCGTTGCAGAGATGCTTGGAGGATACATGGCAGGTGTAACAGTAAGTGGTGTTCTTTGGGCTATCTTCCAAAACAATGCTGGTGGTGCATGGGATAATGCCAAGAAATCATTTGAAGCTGGTGTTGAAATCAACGGAGAAATGACTTATAAAGGATCTGATGCTCATAAAGCTGCCGTTACTGGTGATACTGTGGGTGATCCGTTCAAGGATACTTCTGGACCTTCAATGAATATCTTGATTAAACTTACTTGTTTGATTGGTTTAATCATTGCTCCAATTCTTGGAGGACACTTATCGAATGGTTCTCATGAAGATGCTTCTGAAGAAACTTCGATTCAATCTGAGAAAAAATCATCTTGCTGCAGTGAAAAAAATGAGACTGTTGCATATCATGATGCAGACATAAAATAAAATGAGACACAGGCTAAACTCTACTTCGTTAAAATTGGGTTCATTGAAATCCACACTAACTAAATGTTTAGCCTGTATTCTATTTCTTACTTCCTCTACTGCTTTTAAGGTTAAAACTATTCCTTCATTCGGTGATGGTTTTAAAGATAAAGATGGGAAAGAATTAATCACCATCAAATCTGATGAATTCAAATCGTTTACACGACGTGTACATCAAAACATCTCCTACGAATTAGATCAGGATACGATTCCTTTTAATACATTTTCTATGGCGTTAAGAGGTTATATGCATCTGAAACATACGCAAGAGTTAGCAGATACTCAATTCCTAACAATCATTGATTTTTCAAAGTATTGCAACAATAAACGTTTATGGGTGCTAGACTTGGTTAACCAGACAGTTAAGTATAATGAGTGGGTAGCTCATGGAAAAAGAAGCGGCAATGAGTATGCTACCTCTTTTAGTAATCAGTATAGTAGTAAAAAAAGTTCACTTGGATTTTATGTTACTGGCGGACCTTACTACGGCAGAAACAACCTTTCGCTCAAATTGCATGGCTTAGAAAAAAACTACAACTCCAACGCATTCTCTCGTGGAATTGTAATCCATGGTGCAAATTACATTTCAAAAAACATTGTTAATCGCAATGAACGAATAGGAAGAAGCTTTGGGTGTCCAGCCGTATCAAATGCTTCTAACAAAAAAATAATTAATACCATCAAAGGAGGGAGTTGTCTTTTTATCTACCATCCTACCTCCTACTATATCAACAATTCTAAAATTCTCAACACTGATATTTACCTTACTGTTGAAGACTTGATAATTTAATTCTTATAACTTTGCTTAAGCATGGGTAAGGTTAGTAATCTTAAAGCAATCTGTTTCGCACTCATTTTATTCGCTTTTTTTGGTTGTAAAAAACAACCCATGATCATCGAATCAGAGGGTATTAAAATTGTTCTTACGGAAGACTCACTAGCCTATTACATTGAAAACCAGCTCAATGAATCCATTGAAATAATATGTGATGATTACCTCATTTTCAAAGACACGTTAAAGCATATTTATTCAAATCAAAATAATGAATCACTTTGGTGGAATGCACTGAGAGGAGATAGCTCAAGTTGGGCTACAATAGAAAATACCTTTCGACATACTGTAAAACACGGCATGGACACTCATTTCTATTTCTTACCAATAGTAGATTACTATCGCAAACAAATAGACTCGTTAAAATCTAGTAAAGAAGCCTATCAAATATTGGCTTCTTGTGAGTTAATTATTTCTAACTCATTCATACGCATGTATGAAGATATTGCAAATGGACGCACCAGACCAAAAGATGTTTTTGGGAAATCATACCTTCTACCCCTCAACAATATTAAAGAACTTGATTATGTATCGTTTCTCGCAGATAGAAATAAAACATCTACGCTTGACCAACTGCACAAGGATGATACCACCTACCAAGAACTATTAAAAATTCTTCATGATGAACAAGACAAAATCAAGAAATTAAAAAGTAATAAAATTGATTTTTCTGCCCATTCAAAAATTGAACGAGGAGATAGTTCGCCGATAATTTCTGAGATAATTAGCAAGCTCAAAGGAAAAAACCTCCCAGATACCACAATTCATCAACTTAAAGACACGCAAGTTTACACAAGAAAACTTGAGCGATACATCCGCCAAATTCAAGAAAAATACAGTCTAACACCTGACGGTATTATTGGTTATAAGACTTATCAAGTAATCAATGCTACCCCGACAGATTATATCCAACAAATACGAGCAAATTTAGAACGACAACGATGGTTTAATATGCCTAACAAACGACCATTTGTGTACATTAATCTACCAGAATACATCATCGATCTAAACTGGGAAGATAGTACCCGATCATTTAAAGTATGTATTGGTAAAAATCTTCCTGATAACTATGAAACATTAGTACAGAACTACACCGATAGCGGTAAAGTGCATAAAATTCCAAAGAACATGGAAACCCCACAAATTGCGAGTGAAATTACCTATCTGGTAATCAATCCAACGTGGACGATTCCATACAGTATCATTCGAAACGAAATGTGGTGGAAATTGGTTAGAGACCCAGAACATTTAAGTAGAACAGGACACAAGGTTTACTTTGGGGATTCACTCATTAATGGAGACACGATTAATTGGGGAAGAATCAATAAGATGAAAATTCCCTACCAAATTGTTCAAGACCCAGGACCAAAAAATGCACTAGGAACGGTGAAGTTTATGTTCAATAACCCATTCAGCATTTATCTGCATGATACTCCAAATAAACGAGCCTTTAAACGTACTCAACGTGCGGTGAGTCATGGTTGTGTTCGACTAGAGGACCCCATCCTATTTGGAGAATTCATGATGCAGAATAGCAAAGAGTATAATCCTGATGATTTTAGAATCATGATGGGATTAGCTCCTTTGGACGAGGAACGCCTAGAAGAATACGATCCAGAAGATTCTACGGCACTTATTCAACCGCTTGAGGAAACCACACTTCTCAGACTAAATAAGTCTATGCCGTTGTATTTTGATTATCGGACCGTCTATTTTGACCGAGATTGGAATGCACATCAATGCTACGACATCTACGATGAAAACAAGCACATTCTAAGAGCTATGGAAAAACTGGATTTTAATTAAAAACACTACCTATAATCATCCCAAAGGTGACTGATTTTAAATTAGGGTCATCAGGTGATTTAAAAATTCCATCTGGCAAATACTTTCCATAAAAAATTAAATTTTTATACCCCGACTGTACCTCATAACCCATATTGAATTGATTTAAACCTAAATCTCTCTTTCCTCTTCGTCTATGTTTCAGTCCGTCTTCTTGCCACTTTTGATTAACTGTAGACCTCATGGCATACATAAAGTTGATACCCGTTTGAAAATGAAGATCTTTCTTTTTGCCTTTTTGTAAGGCAAAATTTAAATTAAGCAATAAGGGTACAGTCACATAAGAATTGGTCATCCAATTTTTATCAAAGTCTATTGTCTGAGACTCATCTGTAATTAACAATCCATTTTGATTGGTGGATAGAGAAATATCATTTTTTAACTTGTAGTGATAATCGTCTAATCCGACGCCATAGATTAAACGCAAACGATCTTTAACCAATTTAAGTGATTGTTCTATTATGTTAATTTGAAAATTAAACGATTCACCAGGACTTATTTCTAAAAGCGGAAAATTATTATCAGAACCCAAATTACCAGACTCATTTAGGAAGTTTGTCCAACCTGCTTTAAAATTAAGCCAGGACGTAATTACATTTTTGGACTCATCTCCCTCCATTATGAGTAATTCCTTAGTAGCACCCGAATCAGTTGAATCTATACTTTTTGTAATAAAGCGTGTCTTGCCAATTTGAATGGTGTCCGCTTTTTCTACCTGGGCAAATGAAGGTATCGTAGCAAGTAAAGCACGAGAGATAATAAAAGTGATGATTAAATTTTTCATGAGTATTAATTTTTATTTTTAAATGGTTGGAAATTTGCCATAGCGACGTATCCTTCACTTTCAAAGTGAATGTCCAGTGTCGAATTTCGTCCCTCAAATGTGGGTTGAATTTTCAAGTTTGGGTTTTTCATCTTATGGACAATATTAGTTGTTTTATCCCTTACACGTCGAACCGGTCGATTAGTTACAAATGCGATTAATTTTTCTCCAATTTTAGGTTCCAAAGGAAGTTCATTTTTTGAAAGTTTATCCCTATTTATCATCTGCTGAACAACTGAAGTGTCAGGTGCATCTGGATGATCCATTACTAAAAATTTATCCCCAAAAACATTCACTATTTTATCGTTTCGTTCTGTTGAATCTTCAATGACAGGAATTCGTTCATTTGTCTGTTCTGCGGGTTTTGTGAATACTATTTCTTCCATCGAATCTGATAAATCAACCAAATGATTATGCTTTGAGGGAGTTTCTTGAGTGATATTTTCTACTTCTTGAATTACTTCATTCTTTTCTGTGGCTAGTGTTTCAATAGATTGATAATCTAGCGGTTGAACCAATTGAACTAGTTCCTTTTCTGAGAGTTTTGATGGCCAAAACACAATGACTAAAATCCCAAATATGATGGATGCAGCAATTCCATAAAAAGGCACAACCCGTCTAGGTGATTGAACTACAGGCTTAAACAGGTTTTCTTTATTAGGAAAGTTAACAAGTATATCTGCTTGAATTTCGGTATGCTTGAAAAGCTTCCATTGCTTGAAAAAGAACTCATCTTCTTCAATCTGCTCCATGACGAGTAGCTCATCTTTTTTACTCAAGTTACCCTCAAGCAATTCAACCATTATCCACTCGTAATTTTCATCATTTAATCTCATAAAATCATTAATTCTAGTTTGGATATGTATGCTTTAATCTTCTTTCTTGCTCTATGAATATTCACCTTCACTTGACTTTCAGTCATGTCCATTATTTTTCCAATACTTCGGTAATCATACCCTTCAAAATCTCGAAGTAAGACCACACATTTTTGTTGTTTTGGTAATTCATGAAGAGCTTTATTTACATAATCCATCAAATTGTCGTAATCTTTTTGATCAGATATCACTGAACTTGCATTATCAAGGGTTAAAAACCGGTTACTTCTTCGTGTTGCATCAATCATTTCGTGGTATGCAATCTTGTATAAATAGGCTTTAACTGTTTTGAAATCAATGTGTTCGATTCTGACCCAGAGCTTTTTAAATGTATTTTGGACAATATTTTCAGCTTCAAATTTATCATTTAAATTTTTTATAACAAATCGGAATAAGCCATCTGCATGTTCGCTCACACATTCATTGTATTCTTTGGTTGTCATAGTCTAGCTTTATACCGATTCTATCTACTAATACGATACGAATCAATAAAAGTTACACTTTAGTTAAAAAATGTCATACTTTAAAATCACAATATTTTTTCAGGCTAGGCATAAAGTTACCTTTGCTAGATGAGCGAATGGTTTAAAACATGGTTCGATAGTGAATATTATCACCTACTATACAATGATCGAGACCATACCGAAGCTGAAGATTTTATCAAAAAAATACACCAATACCTTTCTCCTACTCCTGATCAAACTATGCTTGATCTAGCTTGTGGAAAAGGACGACATAGCATTCAGCTAAATAAAATGGGTGCACAAATTGAGGGATGCGACTATTCAGAAAATAGTATCAAATATGCCAGGCAATTTGAAAATGATCACCTACATTTCTACACGCACGATATGCGAAATGAATTGCCTAAATCGTATGATTATGTCTTCAATTTATTCACCAGTTTTGGATATTTTAAAACACTAAACGAACATCAAACAACACTTCGAAATATCTACAATGGACTAAATAAAAAAGGCCTTTTCATTTTTGATTTTATGAATACTGAATACGTGCTTAATCACTTAGTGGATAAAGAAACCATCCAAAAAGAATCGGTACAATTTCATATTAAAAGAAAACTCATTGATGGATTTATCACCAAACATATTTCTTTTGAAGAAAATGGGAATTTCCACCAATACAAAGAAGAAGTAAGAGCTCTTCACCCTGATGAGTTGATCGATATGATGAAAAACTGTGGTTTTTCTGTTCAAGAAAAATTTGGAAATTATCAATTGGCTCCCTTTGATTTGCAATCATCTAAACGGTTTATTTTAATTCTGAGTAAGTGATTGAATCTCTTATAGATATTGACCAACAATTATTTATTGTCATTCATAGTGACCTTGCAAATACATTTTTTGATGGGTTGATGCCCATTATTAGAAATGCAAAAACTTGGATACCGCTATACATCGTTTTTATCTATTTTATTTTCAAAAAATATAAAATTCAAGGGTTATATATTTTAATATCAAGCATCATCGTTGTTGCCTTAACCGATCAGTTTTCGGCAGGATTCATGAAACCCTACTTTGAACGGCTTCGCCCTTGCCACGAACCATCCCTAGCTGAATACATAAGAGGTTTGATTGATTGCGGTGGACAATATGGATTCATTTCATCGCATGCCACCAACCACTTTGGATTGGCTGTAATTTTTAGTTGGTTTTTTAAAAAATCATATAAATTGAATTATTCATCTTGGGTATTTTATACCTGGGCAGGACTCATATCTTTTGCACAAGTATATGTTGGAAAACACTACCCTGGAGATGTTATTGTTGGTGCAATTTCAGGAATATTCATCGGATGGATTATCCTAAACGTACTCCAAAAAATTATGAATTCAAACTAAATTATGTTTCAAGAAAAAGCTCTGTCTATCCTCAAATCTGGTAAAAATGTGTTCCTAACGGGAAGTGCGGGTACGGGAAAGACATATACCTTAAACTCCTACATTCAATGGCTCAAAGAACATAAGGTACCTGTTGCTATCACAGCAAGTACAGGCATTGCTGCTACTCATATGAATGGAACTACCATTCACTCGTGGAGCGGAATCGGAATAAAAAATACGCTTACACATAGCGATTTAAAATCCATGCAAGGCAAGCAATACTTGACTAAAAACATGTCTAAAACACATGTTTTGATTATTGACGAAATATCCATGCTCCATCGCAATCAGTTGGATATGATCAATCAAGCATTGAAATATTTAAGAAATTCCGCTCAACCTTTTGGGGGTATGCAAGTCGTATTTGCTGGAGACTTTTTTCAACTTCCTCCTGTAAGTAAAGAGGTCATTCCCAGTCGTGAAAAATTTGCCTTCATGAGTAAAGCCTGGGTAGAAGCTGCTCCTGTTGTCTGTTATTTAACTGAGCAATATCGACAAACTAAGAACGAATTAAATACCATTCTCAATCAAATCAGAGGTAATGAAATTGATGAATCTGGGGTACAATTACTCCAAGAAACTCGCTTCAATGAACATACCATCGAACCAACCAAACTATATTCTCACAATGCCGATGTAGATGCCATGAATGAAAAAGAATTGGCAGAATTGGAAGAGGAAAAATGGGAGTTTTTTGCGAACAAAAAAGGAAACCAAAAAATGATGGATTCCTTCGTGAAATCTCTGATTGTTCAAGATAAACTCATCTTAAAAAAAGGAGCTAAAGTTATGTTCCTTAAAAACAATCATGAGCGAGCCATCATGAATGGAACATTGGGTGTAGTTGTTGATTTCAAAAAAGACATGGAGGATAATGGGCCATATCCATTGGTTCAGCTTATGGATAAACGCAAGATCCTTGCTAAACCAGATATCTGGTCGATCAACAATGAAAAAGGAACTCCTTTAGTCAGCTTTGAACAAGTACCTCTTCGTTTGGCATGGGCTATCACCGTTCATAAAAGTCAAGGAATGACATTAGAAGCCGCAGAAATTGATCTAAGCAAGGCATTTGAGCCAGGACAAGGATATGTTGCTCTATCTCGATTAAAAGACTTGGAAGGACTCAAATTGCTCGGTATTAACCGTATGGCTATTGAAGTAGATGCATTGGCTCTCAAAGCCGATCAACGTTTCCAAGAATTGAGTCAAGAGATTGATAATCTACCAGAATCTGAATTTGAAAACGATTGGAAGAGTCATATCATCGCTAGTGGAGGAACCACCGATCCAAAAGAAATAAAGAAGTACAAAGCTAAAACGCAAGCCAAAGAAAAAAAGATCTCCACCTATGAGCAAACGATTGAACTCATCAAAGATGGAAAATCACTTCATGAAATTAGTGATTATCGAGGAATGGCATTAACCACCATCCAAGGACATATTCTGAAAATATCAGACAGCTATCCTGAAGTTAACATTGAAGCCTACAAACCAGATAATCTACTTATGGAACGCATTCAAAAAATATATTCCAAAGCTGACAATGGAGATGAAGAGAACTATAGCTCTGATGGACGAATCAAATCAAGCATTATCTTCAAAGAATTGGGTGGGAAAATAGACTACGGGACGATCAAACTGGCCTATGCCTATTTGGATATATAAGCGAGATTGTCTTCGTCTATCTTATTAATGTTACTGTTCCATTTATAAATACCTTTTGAGGATTCACTTCTTTGGGCTCTATGTATTCAAGTAGCCAAAAGTAAACCCCGTCAGGGACTGGTTTCCCTTCATACTGTCCATTCCAACCACGTTCTACATTATAAGTTTCAAATATTTTTTCTCCCCAGCGATTATAGACGGACAATACTGCCTCATTCACTTTTTTAAATACTATCGGTCTGAAATAATCATTCAAACTATCACCATTAGGAGTAAAAACATTCGGCATATGCAATTCAAAATCTTCACAATCTTCAAATTCAATCAAAACACTATCTGAAGTTGTGCACCCATCTGTCACAAACTTAGAGGTAGCCCAATAAATGCCCTCATCATAAACATCGAATGTAAAAGAAGCCGTATAATCATTCCAAACTACTTGGTAACCATCTGTCACAGCTTCCAATGTTATCATATCACCAAAACATATTGTGGTATCTTCTCCAATAGAAAGATTAGGTCCAAAACTTAATCCAACATTTATTTTATCACTTGATAATCCGCATAAATTCAACTCCGTCAACCAATACTTTCCGCCCACACTCACAATCAATGAATCCGAATCTGAACCATCTTGCCATTGTTTATCTAAATTACTTGGTTCGCGATTTCTTAATACCAAACTATCTCCAGAGCATAGCGTTGTGTCGTTACCCAAAAATACCGCAGGACCTTGAGTGTTTGAAAAAATTAAATTTCTCATAACTATACTATCACAACCACGGGAAGAAATCATATGATCTGGGTAAATCCCTGCTGTCTTATAAAAAATCCCGTCAATCCGAATACTATCTCCATTACAAATAATTGTGTCCCTTTATTCTAAAGGGCATAAATTCGTATCAACTAAACTTAGCGTAGTTTTTGTAACCGAACGATTCCAAGACTTAAAAACATTAACCTCAGACGGATTGCTTAGTGTTGAACTGGTTAATGGGAAATCTCTCACCTGTATAGATGCTGTTGCTGTAGATTCGCAACCTACAAGTGAGGAAGAAGTATCACTCAACAAAATAAACGCATCATTACCTGAACTAGGATTGCTCACCATGCCCACACCAATTAAATTTCCTTTTTTATCCGCTTCAAGGTTGTATAAATAACCCGCAGTATTGCTTCCATTATCAATATTTTTTGACCATAATACAGCTCCAGAAGTATCCAGCTTCAATATTAATGCTTCATTATTGTTGCTTGTATGTCCAGTAGCATACAATACCCCATTAATTTCTTTTATGGAATTTAATGTCATACCACCAGAGATATTGTATTCTTTCGACCATTCCAAATTAAGGTTTGAGTCTACTTTCATTAACACATATGTGGGAGGTATAAGATTTGTTCTTGTTAAAAAGTAGGATTTATCATTTAAAGAAGTTCCTGTACCAGCTATGTTATACAAATATGATCTGCTAGACATTTGAACTCTCTTCAAAACATTCCCTTGAGCATTGTGCTTCATGAATACCAAATCACGATTTCGCTCTTCAGAATATACTGTAATCAGCCTGCCTGATGACAACTCTGTGATGCCATATGCGTTATCCTCTCCATCGATTGAAAAACTCCTATACCAAACTGGAGTCAAAGTATTATCCAATTTCAGAATGCTTGGATCATCATATCTTGAGCCGTTCCCCTCATCATTACCACTAATTAAATATCCTCCTGAAGAGCACAATATTAAATGCTTGGGTCTTTCTCTTGAACGAAAGGAATTATTCGATCGTTGAATTAATTTTGATTGAAATACATCTCCATTTGGCTTTATTTCTAAAGCTAAAACATCTTGTTCGTAACCATTTAGAACTGAAGTATAGCTCAAGGATTGACAAATGACCACATAATTTCCAGAGGAATTTTGGACTACTCCAGTTAAATTTTCGCTACGAAATCCGCCATAGGCATATGCATGTATGACCTCACCACAGGAATCAAGTTTTGCAAATAATAAATCATAGGTACTAGGGGAACCACTTCCAGAGGTAGTCATTCCAAATGCATCGTACCCGACATCTGTCTTAAATACATTTTTAAATAACTCTGTCCCAGATGATACATAAACCTTATTAAATGATTGAGCAAATAGTAATGGGGTAAACAAAAAGAAAAGAATGGTTTTTAAAATTCTCATTTAGTAATTATATTGATAAGCAAATATCAACTGTGTAATAATATCAAAATATGATTTATGTCATAATGCCTCATGATATATAGACATTTACTTACTTTTGACCAATTATGATGGATGAAATAAAATGCCCTCACTGTGGTAGCAATTTTGATGTGGAAGAAGTATTGAGTGGCAAAGTACAAGCCCATTTCAAACAAGAATATGAAAACAAACTTGCCGAGCAAACAACTCGATTTCAAACAGAACAAGCTAAACTAAATAAAGAAATAGAGGCATTTGAGCAAAAAAAGAAAAAAGAAAACGAACTGTTTCAAGAAAAACTAAAACAGCAATTGCTCAAAGAAAAAGAAAATATAAAAAAACAAACCCTTGAATCTTTCGAAGAACAAATCCAAGCATTAAAAGAGGAAAACGATCAACGAAAGGAAGACAATAAAAAACTAAGAATCAATGAGGTAGAACTCAAAAAAAAAGAAAGAGTACTGCAAGAAAAAGCTGAAAATTTACAACTTGATATTGAGAAAAAAATGCTCGAAAAACAACAAGAGATTGAGCAAAATGCACGGGCAAAAGAGCGTGAAGAATTCGAACTTGAAAAGGTAAAATTACTCAAACAGATTGAGGACAACAAAAAACTCGCCGAGGAAATGAAAAGGAAAGCCGAACAAGGCAGCATGCAGCTTCAAGGTGAGGTTCAAGAATTGGCACTAGAAAGTTTACTTGCATCGAGCTACCCATTTGACGTGATTAAAGAAGTACCCAAAGGAGTTCGCGGTGCTGATTGTATTCAGGTGGTTAGAAATCAACGTCAACAAGAATGCGGTTCAATTGTATATGAAAGTAAACGAACAAAAAGTTTTGCCGTAGATTGGATAAGCAAGCTCAAGCAAGATCAAATAAATTGCAAAGCGGATATTGCAGTAATCGTGACTGAAACCTATCCTACAGGTATGGACCGTTTTGGGCAAAAAGATGGGGTTTGGATTTGTGGTTTTCATGAGGTCAAGAGTCTCTCCCTAGTTTTACGAGAGATGATCATCAAAACACAATCCGTTCGATCAATGGAGGAAAATAAAGGCGATAAAATGGAATTGCTTTACAGCTATCTAACAAGCAATGAGTTTATTCATAATATCGAGCAAATCGTCGAAAATTATGACAGCATGATCAATCAATTAAATACTGAAAAGAAAATAATGATGAAAAACTGGGCTACTCGTGAAAGACAAATTTGGACAGTCCAAGGAAATATTTCGTCCCTTTTCGGAAATATTAAAGGAATTGCTGGCAATGAGTTGGAAAACCTCTCAGTTTTTGAACTTCCAGATCATACAGACGAGTAATTTCTGATTAAATTAAAAAAAGGCTCTACAATACTGAATACATTTAATTAAACTTGCAGGCATGCAATTTTGGTGGCTTTTCTTACTTTTCTTTTTTCCATTCTTTGGGGGTGTCACAGGACTAACCCTTCAAAGTAAAAAAACTCGTCAACTGAAATTATTCTTGGCCTTTAGTGGTGCATTTCTTATATCCATCACCATACTGAACCTCATACCCGAGGTGTATGAAAAGATAGGTCACCAAGCTGGATACTATATTCTAGCGGGATTTTTCTTGCAAATCATCGTTGACTTTTTCACTAAAGGGATTGAACATGGACACCTTCACTTTCATGAATTTAAAAAAGGGTTTCCCGTTTCTGTCTTTTTAGCTCTAAGTCTTCATGCATTTATTGAAGGACTTGGCCTTGGGGGAGATGCCTTTTCTGAGGCTACTCAAAACAATTTAGTATTTGCTATTGGACTCCACGAGCTGCCTGCAGCATTTGCCTTGGCCGTCGTATTAAAAAGTGTTTTCTCGAAAAATAAAACCAATTATTTATGGATTACTCTTTACGCTTCAATGGTTCCCATAGGGATGTTAATTGGCAATCAATTGGTAGACTATGCAGAAATTTTTAGTACACTTATAGCTGTTGTTATTGGTGTATTTCTTCACATCAGTACAACCATTCTTTTTGAAAACAACGAGAGTCACACCTACGGAAAGTACAAGCTGATAGCCATTCTAATTGGTCTAATCGTTGCCTTGCTCGCCGTAAATTTGGGTGGGCATTAGTCGTATATTTGATTTAATAACCCAGCAAGCCTTACTCCTGCCTGTTCTAACCTTAATTGGATAGTCTTTGTATGTCTAAAACTATAGCTATAACCCAATCTCTTTTTGTCTCCAAAGTCATAACATGCAGCACGAAGATTCTGGCTTTCTTCTGCCCAATCTCTAACAGAAGTAGACTGCCAATTTGCTACTTGATTTGGAGTAACATTTCTATCGATTTGATCACCCAGTTCACGATAGCTTAATTTTAAATGATTGATTAAATCCGTATCCCATAAGCGATGTAAATTCGTTTTCTCACCAAACCATTCAACTTTCACTTTATTCCCACCTCGATCATCTGACAAACCAACATGTAAGGGCTGGTGAATATCACCAACCATATGAACAAGGGCCATAATTGCAAATTCTTCGCTCTCAAAAATTTCAAATTCTTTTGTCTCCAACTCTATCATCAATTTTTCAATGGTAGTAATTACATCTCCTTTGGGGTTTTTATCCGACTCATGATAATGCATTCCATCGGGTATGCTCACATAATGCCAACTATTCATATGTCTATAATTGGTATCCGAACGGATAAAATCCATATGATTCCCACACATTTCTAATGAGTATAATTGTAAAATTTCATTTACTCTTTTACTTGCTTTTTTAGTAAGATGTTTTTGAGCTACATAACCTACCACCCGATGACCTATGGGTCCCCAAGCTGATGCAGTATTAGAAATAATTAAAAAAAACACAAGAAATGTAGATTGAATTGACTTCATGTTTGCAAAGCTATCACAAAGACCCTAATAATTACATATTTCGGCGATACTGCCCCCCTACTTCAAAAAGAGCACTTGTGATCTGTCCTAATGAACAAACTTTGCAAGCCTCCATCAATGCTTCAAAAAGATTCTCATTGTTCAAAGCGGTTTGTTGGACTTGCTTTAAACGCTCTTGAGATTCTGATTCATAACACGAGTTTAAGCCCTCTAGTGTTTTTATTTGAACCTTCTTTTCTTCTTCTGTTGCACGAATAACCTCTTTGGGCAAAACAGTAGGTGAACCCTTACTATTCAGGAAAGTATTCACTCCGATAATTGGAAAATCTCCGCTGTGCTTTAGGGTTTCATAGTATAAGCTTTCTTCCTGAATCTTACTACGTTGATACATGGTTTCCATCGCACCAAGCACCCCTCCACGATCAGTGATTCGATCAAATTCTGCAAGCACTGCTTCCTCCACCAAATCGGTGAGTTCCTCCGTAATGAATGAGCCCTGCATTGGATTTTCGTTTTTGGCAAGTCCCAGCTCGTTATTGATTATTAATTGTATTGCAACTGCTCTACGAACACTTTCCTCTGTAGGCGTGGTAATTGCCTCGTCATAAGCGTTGGTATGCAAAGAGTTACAATTATCATAAATGGCATACAATGCTTGAAGTGTGGTTCTGATATCATTAAAATCAATTTCTTGTGCATGCAAACTTCTACCACTCGTCTGGATGTGATATTTCAACATTTGACTGCGTTCGTTTGCACCGTATTTTAATTTCATTGCTTTTGCCCATATCTTCCGAGCTACACGACCTATTACTGCATATTCAGCGTCTATACCATTCGAAAAGAAAAAGGAAAGATTAGGTCCAAAATCATTAATTTTCATTCCCCTACTTAGGTAGTATTCCACATAGGTGAACCCATTGGCAAGCGTAAAAGCAAGTTGGGTAATGGGATTTGCTCCAGCTTCTGCTATGTGATATCCAGATATCGAAACTGAATAAAAATTTCTCACCCCGTTATCAGTAAAATACTGTTGAACGTCTCCCATCAGTCTGAGTGCAAATTCAGTAGAAAAAATACAGGTATTTTGAGCTTGATCCTCTTTAAGAATATCAGCCTGAACGGTTCCTCTTACTTGTTTTAAAGTTTCCGCTTTAATTGATGAATAAACATCCATTGGAAGAACCATATCACCCGTGACACCCAATAAGAATAGTCCTAAACCATTATTTCCCTCGGGTAATTCCCCTTGATATTGAGGTTGAGTCGTTCCTCTATTCGAAAAATGAGTTTCAATTTTTTTCTTGATTACTTCTTCTAGCTTATTATCCTTAATATATTTTTCGCATTGTTGATCAATCGCGGCATTCATAAAATACCCCAACAACATAGGTGCCGGACCGTTAATGGTCATACTAACCGAAGTTTTAGGGTCTACTAAATCAAAACCAGAATAAAGCTTTTTGGCATCGTCTAAACAACAAATACTCACCCCAGCATTGCCAATTTTACCATATATGTCAGGACGATAATCAGGGTCATTACCATATAAAGTAACCGAATCAAATGCCGTGCTTAATCGTTTAGCTGGCATGTTACTGCTCAAATAATGGAAACGCTTATTCGTTCTCTCTGGTCCACCCTCTCCTGCAAACATCCGAGTAGGATCTTCCCCTTGACGTTTAAAGGGATAAATACCTGCGGTATAAGGGAATTTACCTGGCACATTTTCTTGAAGATTCCAAAGTAAAACATCTCCCCATGCTTCATATTTGGGTAGACATACCTTACTGATTTTTTGATGAGAAAGTGATTTTGTTTTTGTTTCAACTTCGATCTCTTTTCCTCTGACCAAATAAGTATATATATCATCAGCATAAGATGCTTTAATCTGATCCCATTCATCAATAACAACTTGTAATTTAGGGTCAAAATTCAATGAAATCGTTTCATAAGTCTCTTTTAAGTCCTTAATGATGCGTTCAGAGTCAGAAATTTTAGCTTCTTTTACCGTTGAAATAGTTTTATGAATACCATAAAGTTTCTGAGCAATTTCTGATTGTTGTTTTGCCCAATCGTTATAACTGCGATTGTTTTCTGCAATCTCTGATAAATATCGAACTCGTTTAGGTGGGATAATGTAGATCTTCTCGCTTAACTCTTGGTTAGTATCAAACGAAGTAGATAAATCAGAAGAAGTTTTATCTTGAATTGTCTGAATAATCGTTGCATACAAAGCATTTACTCCAGGGTCATTAAATTGACTGGCGATTGTTCCATACACAGGCATTTTTTCTGGATCTTGTTCAAACAATTTATGATTGCGTTGGAATTGTTTTTTTACATCTCGTAATGCATCCAATGCTCCCCGCTTATCAAATTTATTAAGTGCAATTACGTCCGCAAAATCGAGCATATCAATTTTTTCTAATTGAGTAGCTGCTCCATATTCAGGAGTCATAACATACAAACTCACATCACTATGGTCTGTTATTTCTGTGTCACTTTGACCAATTCCTGATGTCTCTAGTATAATTAAATCATACCCTGCAACTTTCAAGATATCTTTTGCAAGATCAATATGAGCAGACAATGCAAGGTTGGCTTGTCTAGTCGCTAATGACCTCATATACACTCGATCATTACGAATACTATTCATTCGGATACGATCTCCAAGTAGAGCTCCACCTGTTTTTCTTTTAGAAGGGTCGACGGATATTATTGCAATATTTTTTTTAGGAAAATCAATTAAAAATCTTCTAACTAACTCATCCACAAGGCTACTTTTTCCTGCCCCTCCTGTACCTGTTATTCCAAGAACTGGAGTGTTAATTAATTGGGCCTCTTCACTTATCTGATTAAAAAAATTCTGATTCTCTTTTGGGAAATTCTCAGCTGCCGAGATTACTCGAGCTATAGACATTTTATTCTGTAGTCTAAAAGATTCTACCTCTCCGTTTAATTCTTGACCAATTGGATAATCTGACTTTTGGACTAAATCGTTAATCATCCCCTGAAGCCCCATAGCTCTTCCATCATCCGGGTGATAAATCTTAGCTATTCCATAATCTTCCAAATCTTTAATTTCTGAAGGAAGAATTGTTCCACCACCACCGCCGAACAATTGGATATGACCTGCACCTTTTTCAACTAAAAGATCCCGCATGTATTTAAAATACTCATTATGACCACCTTGATAGCTAGTCATTGCAATAGCATTAGCATCTTCTTGAATAGCTGTATTTACAACCTCTTCAGCACTTCGATCATGTCCAAGATGAATTACCTCACAACCACTGGATTGAATAATTCTTCTCATAACATTGATTGCTGCATCATGGCCATCAAATAGTGAAGCTGCAGTTACAATTCTTACTTTATGAATAGGTGAATACGGTTTTTGATCTTGCATATCCTTAATATTCACAAAAATAAAGTAACTAGACCCTTGTAGGACAGAAGGTAGCTAGTATAGATTTGGTAAAAACTAGCTTGAATCGTGTTGAAATAAATTTTATTTCATTAAAATACAAGCCAATACCTAGATACACAACCATAAATAACACTATTAAACCACTTTTACCTGATAATCCGAGACAACAAATAATTTGTATAACTATTCATCCTATTGAATGCTAACTAGAATTAAATTAGTCAAGTGATTTGATTTATATTTACCGCCAAATAACAATTAAGTCTTGAATGGAGATAATCAGAGGTTTTTTAGGGTTGATTATGCTTGTGGGGATAGCCTACCTTTTTAGTAAACATAAAAAGAATATTAACTGGAAGCTAGTCATCACTGGAATTCTAATCCAATTTGTTTTAGCTGTTTTAGTTTTTAAGCAAATTCAGATTCCTTTCACAGACATTTCCATGTCTAGTATTTTTGCTTTTTTAGCCAGCTTCTTCACTCAATTACTATCCTTTACAGATGCTGGGGCACAATTTATTTTCGGGAATTGGCCAGATTCTGCCGAAATTTTTAAACTGGGAGCTGAAGGTCGAGTCAATCATACCATTGGATATGTTTTCGCCTTTAAAGTTCTACCTACAGTTGTCTTCTTCTCTGCTCTTACATCATTGCTTTATTATCTAGGAATCCTTCAAAAAATTGTATATGGATTTGCTTGGGTACTTAGTAAAACTATGCGATTGTCAGGTGCTGAAAGTCTTGCTGCTGCTGCAAATATTTTTGTTGGGCAAACTGAAGCACCGCTCATTGTAAAACCATATATCTCAAAAATGACCAACTCTGAAATCATGTGTTTGATGACTGGTGGAATGGCTACAATAGCTGGTGGAGTTTTTGCTGCATTTATTGGTTTTTTAGGTGGTGATGATATTGCTGCTCAACAAGAATTCGCAAAACATCTTCTAACAGCATCCATTCTATCTGCACCAGCAGCAATAGTGTGTGCTAAAATTCTCTTCCCTGAAACAGAAAAAGTAAACCAAAATCTTGACATTAATAAAGAAAAAATTGGAAGCGGTCCACTAGAAGCCATATCAACTGGAACTACCGATGGTATCAGATTAGCTGTTAATGTTGCAGGGATGATTTTAGTTTTCTTGGCTTTTATTGCTTTAATCAACTATTTGTTGATCAATGTGATTGGTGGTTTTGATGGAATTGGTTCTTGGAGATTCACATCACTCAACGAGATCATTCAATCTAATACAATCTACGAGGGCTTCAACTTACAAATGATTCTCGGTTATTTGTTTGCTCCACTTGCTTGGATCATTGGAATAGAATTGAACGATATCATAATAGCGGGACAACTCCTCGGTGAAAAAACTGTTATCAATGAATTCATTGCATATCTCTCACTGAAAGATATTGTCGCAAATAATCTTGGAAATGTATTGATCCAAAAAAGGACCATTGTAATTTTAACTTACGCATTGTGTGGATTCTCAAACTTTGCTTCGATTGGCATCCAAATTGGAGGTATTGGTTCAATTGCTCCTAACCAACGTTCCACATTAGCAAAGCTAGGCCTAAGATCACTCATTGGGGGTACTTTAGCATGTCTTATGACAGCAACAATTGCTGGTATTTTCAACTAACTATGAATCGCGGTTTTCTATATGGAGATGGATTTTTTGAGACAATTCGAGTCACTAACGGACAAATACCACTTATTAATCAACATATTGAAAGAATTGAAGAGGCCATTGACATCTATCAATTAATCCCAACTTTTCAAGTCGATGAAGCGTTTATCTACTCACTCAAATCTGCTGATAATGAACTAATCAGAATTAATTTCTTCAGAGCAGGTGATGGAAAATATTTACCAGAAAATAATGAATTAGCCTTTGACTTTTCATCTGAAGAATTCCATGATTGCTTTTTTATTCCAATAGCATTGGATTTAGAAAGTGAATTGCAAAAATCACCTAAAAAAATCGGTACAATTGAGCTCTATCCAGAACCTAAACCGATGATGAAATGGTTAACTGTAAAAAGCCTATCAAGCATTTATTATGTATTAGCAGCTAATTACAAGAAAAATCAAGATGCCGACTATCTCCTCATTCAGAATAATGATGGACATATCTGTGAAGAATTAATCAGCAATCTATTAATAAAAAAAGGAGAAGATCTTATCATTCCTAAACTTAACAATGGCGGAGTTAATGGTGCTACTCAAAGATACCTGTTGTCCAATTACGGATTTCAGATAAAGGAAGAAAGTATAAATTTTGATGATGCTTTAAACTCCGATGCAATATACTCATTAAAAGGATCCACAGGAATTTCTCGTATAAAATAAAACGTCCAATCTCAATGAGATTGGACGTTTATTAATGATTTTAAATTAAATCTTAGTATCGATAATGCTCACCTTTATAAGGACCTTGCATACCTACACCAATATAGTCTGCTTGATCTTTACTAAGCTCTTCTAATTCTACACCAATTTTAGCAAGGTGAAGAGCAGCAACTTTTTCATCAAGATGTTTAGGGAGAACATATACTTGATTTTCATAACTTCCAGAATTTTTCCAAAGCTCCAATTGAGCAAGTGTCTGGTTGGTAAATGAGTTACTCATAACAAAAGACGGGTGTCCTGTTGCACAACCAAGGTTTACTAACCTTCCTTCCGCTAAAAGTATGATTTCATTACCATCAACATTATATACATCAACTTGAGGCTTTACCTCGAATTTGGTGTCACCATAATTATGATTCAAGAAAGCGACATCAATTTCATTATCAAAGTGACCAATGTTACAAACGATTGTTTTATCATTCATTAATTTGAAGTGCTTTTCAACAAGTATATCTTTATTACCCGTGGCAGTAACCACAATTTGAGCTCTCGGAATGGCATTTTCCATTTTCTTAACTTCAAAGCCGTCCATTGCAGCCTGAAGTGCACAAATAGGATCTATTTCCGTAACAATTACTCTTGCACCAGCACCTGATAAAGAGGCAGCAGTTCCTTTACCAACGTCACCATATCCTGCAACAACTGCGACTTTTCCAGCAATCATTATATCAGTAGCTCGCCTGATAGCATCCACAGCACTTTCTTTACAACCATATTTATTATCAAACTTAGATTTGGTAACCGAGTCATTAATATTAATTGCTGGCAATGGAAGTGTTCCCGCTTTTTGTCTATCGTGAAGTCTTAATACACCCGTTGTGGTTTCTTCAGATATTCCTTTAATCCCATCCACTAATTCAGGGTAATTATCCAAAACCATGTTGGTTAAATCACCACCATCATCAAGGATCATGTTTAAGGGTTTGTCATCTTCAAAAGCGTGAAGTGTTTGCTCGATACACCAATCAAATTCTTCTTCATTCATTCCCTTCCATGCATAAACAGGAATACCTGCAGCAGCAATAGCTGCAGCTGCTTGATCTTGTGTCGAAAAAATATTACAACTACTCCATGATACCTCAGCACCAAGAGCTGTAAGAGTCTCAATAAGAACAGCTGTCTGAATAGTCATGTGTAAGCAGCCAGCAATTCTTGCACCAGCAAGAGGTTGAGTATCACCATATTCTTCTCGAAGTGCCATCAAACCTGGCATTTCTGCTTCAGCAATTTCAATTTCTTTTCTACCCCACTCTGCAAGTGAAATATCTTTAACTTTAAATCTAGCGATTGATTTTGTCGTCATTTTATTATTAATTGAGTGCAAATTTAATATTATATAAACAATCCTTTAGACCCTTTTGTTGCATATTTGTAAAAAAAATAAAATTGTTATGTATCCAGAAGAATTAGTTGCTCCAATGAGAGCAGATTTAACAAATAATGGCTTTACCGAATTAAAAGATACGGAGCATGTTGACAACACCTTAAACAATGTCAAAGGTACTGCTCTGTTAGTTGTAAATAGCGTTTGTGGTTGTGCAGCTGGTAGTGCTCGACCTGGTGCAATAAGCTCATTATTAGGAGATAAAAAACCAGATCAATTATATACCGTTTTTGCTGGGCAAGATAAAGATGCTACTAATCAAGCAAGAAAACACTTGCTTCCTTACCCGCCGTCTTCGCCAAGTATTGGTCTTTTTAAAGATGGAGAATTAGTTCATTTTGTTGAAAGACACCACATTGAAGGAAGAACAGCAGAGATGATTTCAAATCATCTTAAAGAGGTTTATAATGAATATTGCTAATCATAACTATATAAAAAAAAGGTTGGAGAATTCTCCAACCTTTTTTTTATGATTTTTTTTTAAGACTTAAGGTGCACCCACTCTGTGCATAGCACATCTAAATCCAAGTGTATTTAAGGATTGCTCTTCGTCTAAATATCTTCTAGTACCTGGTGATGCCCAATAAATTCGATCATTCCATGAACCTCCTTTGTAGACTCTAGCTTGATTATCTATTAAAGTTGAAACTCCATATGCATAACCTTGCTCACCATCCATGTAAGTTTCCTCATCTAAGTATCCAATGTTATCAGCACGTTTGTAATTTCTTCTACCAACATTTTCTTCTTCAGTTACTGGCACATATACAATTCTTCCTAGACTATCTTTAAGATCCACAATGCCATCTTGATCAAGGCTTACTTTGTCAAAAACATTACCCCTAAATGAATTGAAATCACTTACATCCTCGTAAGATAATGGTCTATAAACATCCATTACCCACTCGGCAACGTTACCACTCATATTATAAAGACCATTATCATTAGGCCAATAAGATGCAACAGATGTAGTGATGAGAGCTCCATCGTTCAAACGATTTGCAATACCTCCTTGATCACCTTTACCTCTTTTAAAGTTTCCGTACATTAAACCGCGATCTCTTTCATCTCCACCAGAATAACGAACTGTCAAACCTTCCCATGAATATATTTTCTTTTGGTTAATATTTTCGTATGTTGAAGAACCAATATTTGCTTGAGCAGCGTATTCCCACTCAGCCTCAGTCGGTAAACGGTAATCTGGCAACATAATACCATCCTCCATTCTTACCTGTCTTGTTCCACCTTTTTTGACCCTATAGTCTTTCATTTGGTGTTTACCAAAAGTCAAACCATCACTTTGACCCACATAATATGCATCTGTATTAAAGTTAGCTTCATTCATTTGGTCTGGCTCAGGATCTAATACACCCTCACGAATAAGAATCATTTCATTTACTCTATCTGTTCTCCAAGCTGCATAAGCAGTAGCTTGTTGCCAACTAACTCCTACTACAGGGTAATCCTGATAAGCAGGATGACGATAGTATAAATCAACGTATGGTTCGTTGTAAGCTAAACGATTTCTCCAAACGTTAGTATCTGGCAAAGCATTAATTCCAACTTCAGGATAATCAACATATACTCTTTTTAACCAATACACATATTCTCTGTAATGGTTATTAGTAACCTCTGTTTCGTCCATGTAAAACGAAGGAACAGTAACTTTTCTCTCAATGTTGTTGTGATCAACAGTAACGTCATTTTCAGACGAACCCATTGTAAAAGTACCCCCGTGTACAAGAACTAGCCCAGGACCAGTCTCTTGACCACCATATTCGTGTTTTTCAAAACCTCCCCATTTGGAATCGTTATAATTCCATCCTGTACTGGCTGATTTATCCTTCTTACATGCTACCGTAAATAGCATTGATGAAGCAACTAAAGCTATTGTAAGTTTATTAAATCTCATATTCTGTGAACTTTCTTATTAACTAAATTCTTGAATTTATATTGTGCAATTATACAATTTTAAGTTCCCAATTAAAAATCTGGGCATGTCAGCCTTCTATATTTTCTATTGGGTTTCTTAGCACACCATTCTATTCCAGTTGATATTTCGTGAGAACTTGGAGCTGCAGACCTAGCATCCGAAACCGTTAAGTCAAAACTATATCCAAATTTGAATCGATCTTTTCTAAATCCTACCAAAGCCATGAGAGCATCTGAGTTACCATATTCTCCGAATGTTTGTCTAAACCAAAGCCCCGTAACTAATGGACCTTTATTGTAGTAGAATCCAATATTCATTTGAGTGAATTTGTTTTGAAGCATAAATAACACATTGGGAGATATTGATGATTCAGGGTTTCTTCTTCCATCAAGTGGTATCACTAAACCACTGTGAAAAGTATACCTTCTTGGCACGATTGCATCAGGGTTTCCAAAAAATGATTGATTGGGTTCAATTAAATTATGAACAGCTACACCCGCATAGAATCTTTCTGTGTAACCCAATATACCTGTTGAGAAGTTTGCAAAACCAACGCCATCAGAAACATATGGCTCAGCAGTTGGATTAACAAAACCCTTGCTTTCATCAATTTGGTCTTCGAATCTCAGTCTCTGCCAATCAATGCTTCGCTGACCATATTGCCCTTCAATACCAAAACGCATTGTAAACTTTCTGTTTACATCCAATTGAAAAGAATAACCAGCAGAAACTGTTTGAGACCTTAAAAGTCCCTCACCTGCTCTATCATCTAAAAGTAAAAGCGATACACCTCCACCAATATTATCAAAATGCTGATCATAACTAGCACTTGTGGTTATAAATGTTCCAGGCAATGAAGGCCATTGATTTCTATAATTCAAGACAACTCTACCCCCACCATTACATGAACCTGTTCCAGCCATTGCCGGATTAGTATAGACTGGAGCCGCATAAAACTGGGTAAATTCTGGATCCTGAGCATTTGCGTCCACAAAAAAAACTAAGGCTAATGTTAAGAATAATAAGGTTTTTAAATTTTTCATTGAGTTGATAATTGTAATTCACAAAGATATAACATTTATAAAAATACGAGTACTTAATCTAATTATTGTATCACATTTGAAAAGTTTTAGTCTTTATCACAATAAAAAATTGATTAAAATTGTTAAAGATTCTACAAGCATAAAAGAGTGATTGTACTACATGAAAGTTAATCCCATCATAAGGTTTTTTACCCTCTGCTTTTTCTGCACAGGCATAGTGTCTCTTAGCAAGGCACAAAATATAGCTATTCAATGGAAAATAAACCCCTCTATTGAGGTAAATACTGAACTAGAAACTCACCAAGTTTTATCTCCATTTCAGTGCATTAAATGTTTCGAAAAACTCACTAAAGACAATGAATATTTGATTCCTTACTATACTATTTCAATTCCTGGAAATGACATTGACGTAAATAATATCAAACTTATTGATGTAGACTATGAAAAAGAAAGTAATCAACTATTACATCCATATTTGACAGAAAATTTTGAAATTGAAAAAATAGTTTCTTTTGATAAAGGTCAACGTATCATCAATATTAACATCACTCCCATTAGAAAAGTTCAAAATGCAACAGAATACATCAAGTCATTCAATATTGCATACGATATAGTCAATATATTTAGACCTCTAAAAAATCAGAAAAACAAAAGAGATCAAACTTATAATTCCGTTCTTAAAACTGGAGATTTTCATAAAGTATCTATCACACAAGACGGGATCCACAAAATTGATTACTCGTTTCTTCAATCCAATAATATAGACCCATCTTCTATCACTCTTTCTAAATTCAAAATATATGGAAACGGTGGCGAAATGCTCCCTGAACTAATTGAGACGGATAGATCTGAAGATTTAATTGAGAACCCTATATTCATTCAGGATAATAATAATAATAATGTATTTGATCAAGATGACTATATCCTTTGGTTTGCTAAAGACCCTACTTCAATTCGATACAACGAATCAAATCAATCTTACTTTGCTAAAGGTCATGATTTTGATGTAGCATCTTATTACTACTTGATTTGGGGAAATTCTAGCGGGAAAAGGATTACAACAATTCCAAGTGGTCAAGGGCTCAGCTACAGTAAACAAATCAACCAGTACGAAGACCTAATATACCACGAAAGTAACGAAGATAATCATCAAAAGTCAGGTAGAAGATGGTGGGGAGATAAAATGCAAAACACCACCAAAAAAATCTTCGAATACACGATTCCAGGGATAATTATTGGTGATAATTTAACCGTTCAAACAGTTACAACTGCCCGATCCATTTCAGGTTTTCAAAGTAGCATGCAAGTTGGACTTAACAATGAAATGTTAGCCAATATATCCTACTCGAGTATTAGTGGTAACTATGACGACAGATATGCCTCTGATCCAATAACAACTTCAATTCAAAAAGAGGTTATTGACGATCAAATAAAACTATCCTATAATTACATTAAATCTTGGAATGAGGCTGCTGCATGGATTGACTATTTTGTAATTACCATTCCCAGAACTTTAAAGTACTATGGCTCACAAAAAATCATACGAACAAAACGTTCTCAACTAGATGGTAATACTCGTTTTCAGATATCTAATTATGCCTCAAATCACTCCATCTGGAACGTCTCAAATCACCTCGCTCCAGCTATACAAGAATTAGATTTGCAAGGAAACAATGCCTATTTTACTGCAGAAAATATTTCTCCTTCGTCTCAACCTATTTATATTTTATTTGATAAATCGAATGTTCCCACCCCCTCTTATGTAGAGAAAATAATAAATCAAAACCTTCACGGTATTAAAGATATTGACTACTTAATAGTGACACACAAAGATTTGCTTGACCAAGCAAATCGCTTAGCAGATTATCACAAGAACAATGACCTTGAGGTTAAGGTTGTAACTGCTAATCAAATTTACAATGAATTTTCTTCGGGCTCTCAAGATGTAACAGCCATTCGAGATTTTGCAAAATTACTTTACGATCGAGGCAACCTCCCCGGAGCTCTTCGTACTTTTAAACATCTTCTATTGTTCGGTGATGCCAGTTATGATTACAAGGATGTTGAGCCAAACAATACCAATGTAGTTCCCATTTATCAAAGTTATGAAAGCAACTACCCTCCTATATCCTATTGTTCGGATGATTACTATGCTATATTGGATGACAATGAAGGCTATTGGGGTACATCATCAAAAGATGAGAGTCTAGACATTGGTGTGGGTAGGCTGCCTGCATCTAACAACTATGAAGCCAAAATAATCGTTGATAAAATCCTTCATTATAATTCTGCTGAAAGTAGAGGCAATTGGATGCAAACACTTACTTTCCTAGCTGATGACGAGGATCAGAACCGACACCTTCAACCCTCGGAGAATATGACACAATTCATCCTACAACAAAGCCCAGAATACAACATCAAAAAGATATGGATGGATGCCTACGAGCAAGTTTCTTTTGGTAGTGGGAATAAATACCCAAAAGTAAATGAGGATATCAATAAAATAATCAGCTCTCAAGGAACACTTATTTTTAACTATGTTGGTCATGGAGGCGAAAATGGAATGGCACATGAACGTGTCGTTACAAGGCCAGAAATATCCAATTGGACCAACTACGATAAATTATCATTTTATATTACTGCTAGTTGTGAGCTTGCTAAGATTGATAACCTAGAAATTGAGTCTCCTGGCGAACTCATGCTGCTCAATCCCAGAGGAGGTGCTGTAGGTATGATAGCAACAACTCGCGTTGTTTATATTGGTGCAAATACAGATCTTAATTCCAATTTATTAAATAATAACCTTCTTAAGAAGAACAACGGACAATTACCTTCGCTTGGAGAAGCATACAGAAATACTCGAAATGCCGACCCTTCTGAGGAAATTAACAAGCGATGTTTTATACTCTTAGGAGACCCAGCTATGAGCCTATTAAGCCCCAAGTATAATGCTGTGACTACTCATGTAAATGAGATAGAGGTTGGTTTATTTAATGATACCTTAGGAGCATTAGAACTAGTAACAATTGAAGGAGAAATTAGAGATTTAACGAACCAGCTAATGGATGATTTTAACGGAGAGTTATTCCCAACATTCTATGACAAATCATCCTCCTATAATACTCTAGGACAAGACCCACAAAGTTTCCCTATTCCTTTTGTTGAACAAAATCGAGTCATTTACAAGGGAAAAGTTTCTGTCACCAATGGGAAATTTAGTTTTCAATTTGTTGTCCCTAAAGATATAGCATATAATATTGGAAATGGAAAACTTTCCTACTATGCTAAAGATGGCATAGAACATGCTGGTGGAACTGAATTAAATTATAAAATTGGAGGCACTTCAGACAATATCGTTGAAGATAATATATTCGATGAACTAGATCTGTACATTGATGACGAGAGTTGGGTTTTTGGAGGATTAACTTCAACTAGTCCATTATTAATTGCTCGTTTAATGGATAGCAATGGTATTAATACCATTGGAAGTGGAATAGGCAGAGAAATGGAGGCCATATTGGACCAAGGAACCGAAAATGAACAATCCATTATACTCAATGATTATTATCAACCTGAGCTAAACAGCTACCAAAAAGGTACCATAGAATACCCTTTCGAAAATTTAACTGCAGGAAGGCATTCAATCAAACTCAAGGTATGGGACGTATATAACAACTCTAAAGAATCATATACAGAATTTATTGTAAGTGAGAATGAGGCAATATCTATTGATAATTTACTAAACTACCCCAACCCCTTTTCAACTTATACGGAATTTCATTTTGACCACAATAAACCAGGACAAAATATCACAGCCAACCTAACAATTAACTCTGTCTCAGGAAAGGTTGTTAAATCCATCACACAAACAGTTCCTAATTCTCAGACACATTGCTCCGAGATCACATGGGATGGTAAAGATGATTATGGTGATCGACTTGCTCGAGGTGTATATCTATATACTATTAAGCTGAAAGCTGAAGATGGAACTGAAACAAGTAAAAATCAAAAATTATACATCATAAACTAATAAAAAAATTAATGATACATTTGCCTCTTATTAAGAAAACATTGAAAAATTTAAAAATACTTACTGTTGTTTGCTGTCTACTTTTGACATCAAAAATCTTTGCTCAAGGTGGCCTTCAATCGAAAGAAAGTCTTCTAGGACAGAGAAATGTTATAACCACAGCTGCACCCTTCCTTCTGATATCCCCTGATTCAAGATCAGCAGCAATGGGAGACATGGGAGTTGCTACCTCAGCTGATGCTAATTCCATTCACTGGAATGCATCAAAGTTAGCATTTGTTGAAGGAGATGGTGGAATAGCCATATCTGCAGCACCTTGGTTAAGACAACTCGTTCCAGATATTTGGTTTTACTACATGTCTGGTTACAAAAAAATAGATGATAAAAGTACTGTTGGTGTATCACTTAGGTATTTTACACTTGGTAATATTCAATTTACAGACAATCAAGGTACATCTACTGGAGATTATGAACCTAAAGAATTTGCTTTAGACGGTGCGTATGCTAGAAAATTATCTGACAATTTATCTTTGGGAGTTGCTTTAAGGTTTGTGTTTTCAGATCTTGCTAGGGGTCAAGTTGGATCTGCTGGTACAGAGATAAAAGCTGGTATGGCAGGTGCTGGAGACATCTCTATGACTTACAAAAATGATCTCAATCTCGGAGACAGAGATTTTGATTATACCATTGGTGGAAACATCAGTAACATTGGAAATAAAATTACATATACAACAGAGGCAAATCGAGATTTTATTCCAGTTAATTTAAGGTTGGGAACTTTTTGGAATACCCAATTAGACGAATATAATGAAATTGGTTTTGGTGTAGACTTCAACAAACTACTTGTTCCAACTCCTCAATACACCTATGATTCTCTTGGAGAAATATCTGGACGAGTAATCGCTGATGATCCTCTAATTAATGGCATGCTTTCTTCATTCTCGGATGCACCAGGAGGGTTCAGAGAAGAATTGAATGAAATAACAATCTCAGCAGGTCTTGAATACTGGTATGCAAAGCAATTTGCCTTGAGAGCAGGATATTTTTACGAGGCCGACACTAAAGGTTCAAGAAAATATATGACATTTGGTGCTGGCCTGAAGTACAATGTGTTTCAAATAGATGCTGCTTATCTGCAACCATTTGCTAGAAGACATCCACTTCAAAACACCATTCGATTTAGCCTTCACTTCGATTTGGATGCATTCAAAAATCAAGAAAACTAAGTCATTAAATAATATTATCTAAGGCTGCTCTTTAAGCAGCCTTTTTTTATGCTTGTAAAAACGGATTAGAGAATTTCTCTTGGCCAACAATTGTAACTGGACCGTGACCAGAATATACAATGGTATCTTCATTTAAAGTAATGATATGTTCATTGATTGATCTCATGAGCGTATCATAATCTCCTCCTGGTAGATCTGTTCTACCTATACTTCCTTGAAACAATACATCCCCACTAACAATATATCCCTCATCATCATTACTGAAGCATACACTACCAGGTGAATGACCTGGAGTATGAATAATCGTAAAAATACTCCCACCAAATTCAAAGACTTGACCATGAACCAATGAAACCTTACTTGAGACCAGTTGGTTCATGTTTAAACCATACTGCTTAGCTACAACCTCTGCAGATTCATATATCATTTGATCATCGTGATGGATTTCTGGAGTTAATCCATAGGTTTTATTAATCCAATTTACACCAAAAACATGATCTAAATGAGCATGGGTGAGAAGTAGCCTGTGCGGCTTTAATTGGTGTGAATTTATAAACTCGAAAAATTGAACATTTTCCTCTAGATGATACATCCCAGGATCAATAATTAATGCATTTAACTCATCATCTGCTATGACATAAGTGTTTTCTGCAAAAGGTCCGAAGGTAAGTTGATATACTTTGGTCATGTAAAAACTGATTCTAAATCTTGATCTCTTGTAGCATCCATTTTTAAAGCAGTAAATATAAATAACCCGAAGGCAAGTATCGAAGAGCCCCCATAAGATACAAGTGGTAATGGAATGCCTATTACAGGCATAATTCCGATTGTCATACCTACATTGACTAAAACATGGAAGAAAATAATAGATGCTAGGCTACTAATAAATATTCGTTTGTATTTTTTCTTTGCTCTGGACGACAAAAAAAATAGTCGGAGTATAAATGCAACATAAAGAATTATGGTGATACTACTCATTATCCACCCTCCTTCTTCTCCAATGGTACAGAAGATAAAATCTGTTTCTTGTTCTGGTATAAAATTACCCTTGGTATGCGAACCGTTTAAAAATCCTTTACCAACTAATCCTCCTGAGCCTATAGCTATTTTAGACTGATTCACATTGTATCCTGCTCCCATGTTGTCCTCAATCAAATTCAACGTTACTTGAATTCTTTTTTGTTGGTGTTGTTTTAATACATTATTAAATAGAAACTGAACACTCATACTAAAGATGATAGCCAATCCTACTATGGATAAACTCGGAATTAAAAGTTTTTTGTTGGTATAAGTGAAAGCATAAAACACAAAAAATAATAGAAGTACAGCAATACTAAAATACAACGCACTATAAACCAATGTAATCACAAACACAACGATCATGAATAAACCAAGTAAAATAATTGCAGGGGTTAGTCCTTCAATGTAAAAAACAGGAATAAAACTCAAAAAAACTAGGGCAGACCCCATGTCTCCTTGTATAATAATTAATCCCATTGGAATCAGTGTGACAATCACTAACTTAATGACATCATTTTTATTTTGGAATGAAAAACCAATTCTACTTATGATGGATGCTACAGCAAAACTTGTCCCGTATTTCGCAAATTCCGAAGGTTGAAGACTAAACGAACCTATCTTTATCCATGACCTCGCTCCATTAATATCCACACCAATTACAAGGACAAGTACTAATAAGAGCACGAATAATACATAAAAATACATACTAAATACTTCAAAAAAATTAGCATTTAATAAAAAGATAACAACACCAAAAAATACAGAAGCAGTTAACCAGACCAATTGCTTCCCACTTCTCCCCTCAAAAAGAGAAAATACCCCTTGGTTTGAAGTTGCTGAGTATACACTAGCAACACCTATAATAGCTATTAACAAGAATAGAAACAGGGCTAATATGTCAACACGAGATCTAGTCTCCATACAATGATCTGTCCATTTTATCTCGGTACTTATAAGGAATTAAATCAGACTCCATCATCTTTTTTTCCAAGAATGGGCGACTCGATTCTTTCATGGTGTCAGGCATCAAATACTTTTCAATCATCAAGTGGGCAATTGGAGCAGCCCATGAAGCACCGTACCCAGATTCTTCGACAACTACAGCTATTGCAATTTTTGGATCTTCAACTGGAGCGAATGCCATATAAGCTGAATGATTTTTACCATGTGGATTTTGCACTGTGCCTGTTTTACCTGCAATATTAATATTATCAATGGCTATATGAGAAGCCGTACCCGAAATGGTAACCTCTTGCATTCCTCTAATGACAGGCTTAAAATTTGACTGAGATACTTTCGTATAGTTTTTTACCAAATATTTTTGAGGTATACTCTCCATTCCCTCAATTTCTCTGATGACATGTGGAGTGTAATAATAACCTCTATTTGCAATAATTGAAGCTGCATTAGCAATTTGAATGGGAGTAAGACCTAATTCACCTTGCCCAAAAGAAAGTGAAATAATTCGAGCATAATTCCAACGACCCTTCCCATGCATCTTATCATAATAAGATGGCTCTTTCAACCAACCCTTGTATTCACCTGAAATATCTATTCCTAATTTACTCCCAAGGCCAAAACTTGTAAGATATGATCTCCAGCTTTTATAAGCATCCTCAGAACTATTATATTTTGTGGCCTGCATCATATTTTTAAAAATATTACAGTAATAAGTATTACAACTGCTAGCAATACTTTGCTTTAAACTTGTATTCGATGGATGAAAATGACATCGAATGATTCGTTTGCCAAGTCGATATTGACCCACACAGTTAAAATGACTTGTTGCTCTAATAGCTCCATCCTCTAAGCCGACAAGGGCCATAATTGGTTTAAAAGTACTACCTGGTGGATAGGGTGCACTAACTGCCCTATTGAAAATTGGTTTTGTTGGATCTTGAATAGCTCTTGAATAAAATTTGCCTCGATTTAGTATATTAAAGTTTGCAGGATTATAAAACGGACTTGAAATTAATGATAAGATTTCACCTGTTTTGGGTTCTATAGCTACAACACTACCCATTTTATGATTTAATAATTTTTCTCCATATTGTTGAAGATCAATATCTATTGAAAGTAATATATTCTGACCATCGATCGGCTCTTTATCTAGTTTACCATCTTTATAGGCACCCTTGTTTACTCCCGATCTATCTACATAAAAGTATCGTTCTCCTTTTACACCGCGAAGCTGATTTTCATAAAATCGCTCGACACCTTTTTTACCTGTAAAATCCCCTTGTTCATAATATCCCTCTAGTTGAGTTTCTAAATCTTTTTTATTCACCTCTCCAAGGTAACCAAGTAAGTGAGCTGAGCTATTGAATTTATAATTTCTATCCTGACGAATCTCGAAGAAGAATCCTTTGAAGTCATAGAGTCTTTCTTGTATTCTAGCGTAGGTAATATTAGATATATTTTTCTTAAATACAGATTTACCTCTGTAGGATCTACGTTTTGCTTTTATAAGAAGTTGATCAAATTTTTTTTTGTCTATTTCCAGTAATTTACAAAAAGATAAAGTATCAATTCCCTCTAACTTTACAGGAACTGATATCATCAAATCATAGACCGGATCATTATAAACAAGAAGTTTATCATTTCGATCAAATATGAGCCCTCTTTGAGGATATACTGTTTGTTTTCTCAATGAAATTTTCTCCGCAATCAAGGCATATTTATCATCGATAACCTGAACTTGAAAAAGACGAAATATATACAATAATCCTACCAGTATAATTGTAGCATAAACATAGTATAATCGATAAGACCTCACTAATATTTATTTAATCTAAGTGCTTGAAAAACACCAATAATTGTTAGCGATAGTAGTGAGCTAGAAAGCCCTGTTATGATCATATGTTCAATATTAATATTTCCGATTCCTTCAAGCCATAAAATGTAAAAATGATAGAAAACAATTAATATAAGAGTAGTATAAAAGAACGGAGAAAAACCAGCAGTTTTAATAGAATATGCTAATTTATTATTAGCGTGTTCTTTCAAATCTTGTCTGTCTAAAATTAGCATTCGAATAACAATAAACCACAAGCATGCAGACATATGAATACCTGGTGAATAGATAAACAAGTCCATAACTAGCCCTAAACCAAAACCTATTAACAACTGATAAGTCTTTTTTAAATGAAGAGGCAAGGTTAGCAAAAGAGTTACAAATACTTGAGGGTAGATATAGGATGAAATATCCAAGTGATTAAGAACCAAAACTTGGAACCCAATAACTAAAACCCAATATATGATTTTATTAATCATTTGATAATAAATCTTTTAACCTTGAGTACTCATTATTAACAATCACAAACACATATTCTAAATCTCTAAAATTAGTTGCAGCCTCAAGCTCTAATTCGAAATATTGGCTTTTTGGTAAGTTATTTATCTTCGATACATGTCCAATAGGAATCCCTTTTGGAAAGAGCAAGGAAGAATTTCCAGATGATACAATATCGCCTAAATTAATTTGTTCAAGTTTATTAATCCCATTGATACTTAAACAATTGGGCTTAGAGTTATCCCATATCATCTCCGTGAAGTATTCTTGTCCATTGATATGCGGAGTAATTTTCATATTCGTATTCAATAAAGACATTACGGAACTATAGTTTTGGTTTGAACTCAAAACTACACCAGCGATTCCCTGAGAAGAAATTACACCCATGTTTTTTTTTATTCCATGACTCAAGCCTTTATTGATTAAAAAAATATTGTTCGTTTTATGAGCTGTGTTGAAGACTACTTGTGCTGGAATAGCATCAAAAAGACGATGCATTGAAGTATCCCTAATGGGAAAAGTGTCATTGAGGTAATAGAGGCTTTGTGGAAACGATTCCTTGAACTGCTCTGATACCTGGTTTTGCAACCAAATATTCTGATCTTTCAAATCCCAATAGCTATATACGTCAGATGATAATTTATTGATAGTCGATGTAACTCCCATAGCTGCTTTAGAAAAAGTAGCTTGCTGGTATGGATTTAGACTGAAAATAAGAAAACCACAAATTGTTTGAAGAATCACAAACAATATGATGTGGAAATTATGCTCTATGAACGCAAATAGGCGTTGCATTAAGTGAATATTGTCCTATAACTTTTCAGATTTTTTAATGCAACAGATGTTCCTCTCACAACTGCTCTCAATGGATCTTCTGCTACATACACTGGCAATTTAGTCTTACTAGATATTCTTCTATCTAGACCTCTTAACAAAGCTCCTCCCCCTGTCAGGTACAACCCTGTTTGGTAAATATCCGCTGACAACTCTGGTGGTGTCAACTCCAATGCTTTCATTACAGCTTCCTCTATCTTAGAAATTGATTTATCCAAAGCCAAGGCTATCTCGGTGTATGACACCATAATTTGTTTTGGAATACCCGTCATTAAATCTCTTCCATTTACTGGATAATCTTCAGGCGGCGTCTCTAATTCTGGAAGAGCTGCCCCTACTTGAACTTTGATATTCTCAGCTGTACGTTCACCGATCATTAAGTTATGTTGCCTTCTCATATACTCAATAATATCATTGGTAAAATCATCTCCTGCTACCCGTATTGACTCATCAGAAACAATACCCGATAAGGCAATTACTGCAATTTCCGTTGTTCCTCCACCTATATCTATAATCATGTTACCCATTGGCTCCGCAACATCTACACCAATTCCAATCGCTGCTGCCATTGGTTCCGGTATCATATACACTTCCTTGCCTCCAGATCGTTCGGCACTTTCTTTCACTGCTCGTTTTTCAACCTGAGTTATCCCACTAGGTATGCAAATCACCATTCTTAACTGGGGGCTTCCAAATGCTCCTTTCGTGTTAATCATTTTTATGAATCCGCTGATCATTTGCTCAGCTGCCTCAAAATCAGCAATCACACCATCCTTTAACGGTCTAACCGTTTTGATATCTTCATGAGTTTTACCATGCATTTTTTGAGCCTCAGACCCAATAGCAAGCACTTCTTTACTAGCCCTATTAATTGCAATAATGGATGGTTCATCAACAACCAACTTATCTTTATGCATAATTAACGTGTTAGCTGTGCCTAAATCAATAGCCAGGTCTTGTGTAAAAAAGTTGAATATTCCCATTATAGATTAACGTTAGCAAAAATATATATTTATTTCATGTTATTAGCTAAATAAATACTATAATAATTCATAATTATTATTGACAATAAAATTATCTTTTATTTGATAATAATTTAATCTTTTACATATATTTGCACCACCATGTATTTTGACAAAAACATTAAACTACTTCGAACAAAAAAAGGAATATCACAACAAGATTTAGCCGATTCATTAGAACTAACTCGATCTAAATTAAATAGTTATGAAAGAGGAGTTCAACCTCCTTTCGATATCCAAATTGAAATTGCAGATTATTTCAATGTAACTTTAGATGGCCTGGTAAGGCATGATCTATCTAAGCTCACTCATTTCAAACTAACTCAAATTCTTAAAGGTAGTGAAGCTGATTTAAGAGGTCGAAAACTACGTCTCCTTACGGTAAGTGTTGATGCTAACGAAGATGAAAATATTGAGGTTGTTAGCATGAAAGCACAAGCTGGATACACCAATGGCTATGCTGACCCTGAATTCATCGAAGGTTTACCAAAATTCAAGCTACCCTTTTTACCAAAGAATAAAACATATCGAAGTTTTCAAATCAAAGGAGATAGCATGCCGCCTATAAGCGAGGGCTCATGGGTAACTGCAAGCTATTTGCAAGATTGGAATGATATCAAAGATGGAGAAAACTACATTGTGGTCACAAAAGATGATGGAATCGTATTCAAACGGCTGTACAACAAAATAAAAGAAGATCAAAGTCTTACTTTAGTTAGTACGAACAGTGCCTACGCTCCCTATCCAATACATATCAATCAAGTTATTGAAATCTGGAAATTTGAAACGTGGAACGGATTTGAATTTTAAAAAAAAGGAACGATTAAATCGTCCCTTTTACACAAAAGAAATATTATCTGCAATTACTTATCCAATCGAATGGCATAAGCCTCTTTGTTACCATCGGAAGTCACCCCTTCTATTAAAACTGCACCTTCCTTTTGATCAAATGCTTTCTCTGCATCAACAGTAGTATAAATAGGTGTTTTATCTATATGAGTAATCACAAAACCTTGTGGAATTCCTTTAGTTTTCAATTGACCATTACCCAGCTTCGATATTTTAACTCCGTTACGGATCTTTAAAGCTAAACGTTCATCTCTACTTATATTCTCAATTTCTGCACCTAGAATTTTTTTCTCTTCTCGTTTAACATCATTTGCTATCATTTTAGATCCATCCTTCGAAAGCAAAGTCGCTTCAATCACTTTTTGCTTTTTATCTCTTTGGATAAGAACACTAATCTTATCTCCTGGGTGATATTTACTAATTTGTTCTTGAAGTTCAGATGACTTATTTACATATTCATCATCTATTTTTAAAATCACATCTCCATCTTTAATACCTGCTTTATCAGCACTACCCCCTTCTGAAACAGCTGGAATATACACACCATTCAAGCTATCTAATCCCTTTTCATCTGCCAACTCCTGAGTGATGTCTTGTATTCGTACACCAAGAATAGCTCTTTTTACTTCACCATAATCTCTTAAATCTGCAATTATTTTCTTGGCTAAGTTTATTGGTATAGCAAAAGAATAACCCGAATAAGACCCCGTTTGAGAAGCTATAGCAGTATTAATACCAATAAGCTCACCTTTCGTGTTCACTAAAGCACCACCACTATTCCCAGGGTTAACTGCTGCGTCTGTTTGAATAAAATTTTCGATGGCGTATTCTCCTCCACGCTGACGTAGCAAGTTTATATTTCTTCCCTTTGCACTTACAATTCCAGCAGTAACAGTACTTGTCAAATTAAAAGGGTTACCTACAGCAACTACCCATTCACCAATATTTAGTTCATCACTATTCCCCAAATTAAGAAATGGCAAATCTGACTCTTCAATCTTCAATAGGGCTAAGTCTGTTTCTGGATCAACCCCTAATACCTCAGCTACATAAGTTCGCTTATCATCTAAAACAACCTCTACTTTGTCAGCTTTATCAACTACATGATTATTAGTGACAATATAACCATCACTGTTTATAACGACCCCAGATCCTGAGGCTTGTTGTGGACGTGCTTGTTCTGGCATTTTAAAACCTGGTCCAAAAAAATCCTCAAAAGGATTCATCGAAGACCCTCCTGAAATACTTTTTGTAATTGTTTTGATATGTACTACAGCTGGTGTAGCAATTTCTGAAACAGATACAAAGTCAAAAGCAACAGGAGCATCTGCCATTTTTTCAGCCAATGTAAACTTAGCATTTTGATGTATACTAAAGCTCTTTGAGGGTTCTTTTTTTGTAAAAACTTTATTTAAACCTATGGCTATCAAGCCACCCAATGTACCTATAGCAACTAATAATAATACTTTTTTTAATTTCAAACTATACATATTCATACCTATTTTTTTCTATCTATAAATCTTAACAAATTTTGTTCCAAAATGATTAAAGCAACTTTTGGGTAATTATTTCATAAATTTGCAATGAAACCTTCTATAAAAACATGTCTCCAACGAACATCCATTTAATATTTGTATCAAATGATTTACCTTTATCGACTAAAGGGTATATATTATCCATTAAATGTTCGTATTAGGCAAAATATCTGATGAACTCATCGTTGAGAAGATAAAATCTGGCGATGAAAAAATTCTAGTATATCTCTATGAGGAACACCATAGTCTAATTAAAAGTTTCATACTAAAAAATGGTGGAGACGAAAATATTATTGACGATATTGTTCAAGATACTGTGATTTCATTATGGAGAAATGTTCAAAAACCAAAATTTCTGTTGCAGGCTAAGTTATCAACTTACACCCTTGCCATTGCAAAAAACAAATGGTTTAAAGAGTTAAAAAAGCGAAGTCGTTTCAGACGTGTCGACGCAACTCATACTAAATCAATGAAAGCCTCAAATACAAGTGTAAATTTAGACCATTCCATTATAGTACAAATCGTTCAAGAAATGGATGATACGTGCAGAAAATTACTCTCATACTTTTACTTTGATGGACTCAATAACAAATCCATTGCTCAGAGACTCAACTTTGCAAATACCAATACAGTCAAAAGCAAAAAATACCAATGTTTCAAGAAATTACAATCTACTGTTCTTGAAAAATACAAGAAAGATGACTTCATATGAATATTAATCAAAAAACATATGAACTAATCAATTCATACCTGTCAGGAGAATTGCAAGGAGGGAAACTTGATGCTTTCAAGGCTGAGTTGAAAACCAATAAAGATTTACGAGAAAAATTAAAACTTCAGGAAGCAATCATTGCAGGTATTCAAGAAGTGAGATTAAATGAACTCAAAAATTACATAAAAAATAATGCTTCTAGAGAGAAGAATAAACAGAGACCTATTATCAGAATTAGTCTTACCATTGCTGCGTCTGTTGGATTAATTTTAGTTGTCTTTTTTTCAATCAGGTCATTAATAAACAGTGATACTGGCTCTTCATATTCATCTAATTATAAAGACTCTCTGAAGTCTATTGAGAAGATAAAAGCAATAGAAGATCAAGAAATAAATCAAGTTACGACCACCAGTACACCAACATATCCTAAAAACTCTAGAGACACCCAACTTCTTGCAATAGCCCCAATCCCAGAATTAGAAATTACCGATGAAGAATTAACTGAACTTAATATAGAATTGACTGAAGATGAAGTAATAGACATAGAAGACAATGAAATAATAGAAGAGTTAGAAGATTTTGATAGTGAATCAATTGATGCGATTCAAGATACAATTGACTATAGCCTTGCCGATACAAAATCAACCAACGATGATTCTAACTCAATGATTCGAACTGATCAACTAATTGCAACATCATACAAGAGCGTAAGGTCTTTCTCCAACATAGAAATAACTGATAGTGCTTCAAGTGCGTCCGAGAATATTGGCCAAAAAGCCACCTCTATTCAAATTGCCCAATCTAGGACAAAAACTACCCAAAAAACTATTGATAAAAATTCAACGATCCAAATAGAATATTGGAACAGTGTCGTGGGTTTTTATGGATATAAATATGACGGAAATATCCTTCAATTGTTCGGAATTACACAAAATGACATAATCTATTTACTATCATTAGATGACAGACTTTATCTCAAAAAAGGCAATCAAATTTACGGCATTGAAAAAAGCTCTTCCACAAAACGATTTTCTGCTGTCACTAACCCCATACTTCTAAGAATACTCCATGAGTAAAGACCTAATTAAGTTTTATAAATATCAAGGAACTGGTAATGACTTTATAATTATCAATGACCTTAATAAGCACCTAACTGCCGATGAAATTATCAATCTGTGTGATCGTAAATATGGCATTGGAGCAGACGGAATTATATTTATGAACAAATCAGATGAAGCTGATTTTGATATGATGTATTTTAATGCTGATGGTTCTGAAAGTTTTTGTGGAAATGGAAGTAGATGTGCCGTAAGACATGCTGAGTTCCTTGGTTGGGTTGCTGACGATTGTAAATTTACTTCGAATGATGGTGAACATACTGCTGAGATTAATGAAGATCACGTCATGCTTAAAATGCATGATGTAGATTTTATTGTGGTCGAAGAAACGGGTTATATTTTAAACACTGGTTCACCCCACTACATTGCATATACCGAAGATTTACATAAACTAGACCTTGTAAAAGCTGCACATGAAATACGCTATAGTGAACGATTCAAAGAAGTCGGGATTAACGTCAACTATTTGGAACCAAAAAATGGAATTTTACATATCCGTACCTATGAACGAGGCGTGGAGGATGAAACATTAAGTTGCGGAACTGGTGCAACGGCAGCAGCTATCGCTCACTATTTAGAACAAGACAGTACTCAAAAAAGATACAATCAAAAAATCAAAACCAAGGGTGGTAACCTCCACATTAGTTTTGAAAAGAAAAAAAAATGCTTTGAAAATATAATTCTTAGTGGCCCAGCTGATTTAGTATTTCAAGGAAACATTTCTCTTAATAAATAATTAGTTCTAAATAGTCAGTTGATAAATATCATATTTCAAAAACTTAGTTAATAATACATTCGCTATACTATATCTTTATGTTATGGTGAACCATCATAATTGATAGATGTATTGGCTAAAGTAAATCTATATATAAGAAAGACCTCAAGTTGAGGTCTTTCTTTTTATTTAAGTTTTACATCTAGAGCGTCACGCAATGCATTTCCTAGGAAATTAAAGCTCATAACAAGCAACATGATACATACACCTGGAATAACCGCTAGATATGCTGCGTCAAAGACAATATAATTATAATGTTCTTTAATCATGCTTCCCCAACTAGGTGTCGGTGCTTGAACTCCTAGCCCAAGAAAACTTAGACCAGCCTCTAATAGTATTGCACTAGCAAAGTTGGCTGCACATACTACAATTATTGGAGCAATTATGTTCGGTAAAATATGCTTGAGCAAAATTCGTAAAGTACTAAATCCAAGCACATTTGCCGCTTGAATATATTCCATTTCCTTGACTTGTAAGACCTGACCTCTGACAACTCTTGCAAGCTCAACCCACATACTCAGTCCGATGGCTAGAAAAACCTGATAAATACCTTTTTCTTTGAAAGCAAAACTTATAGCTATGGCAATTAATAAACTAGGTAAGCTCCATATTACATTGATTAACCAAAGTATGATTTGGTCTATCCAGCCACCAAAGTATCCAGCTAAAAGCCCTAAGATAGTGCCTATAATCATCGTAATTAAAACGGCCATAAAACCTACCATCAGTGATATTCTGGCCCCAATAATTACTCGACTAAGCATATCTCTACCGTAGCGATCTGTACCCAAATAGTATGTAGATCGACTAATATCATCTTGTTTTATTGGTCTACCTAATCGTTGCCATAGATATATTCCTTTTTTATCAAACAAAGAAAAACTATCCACACCACTTACACTTAAAATAGGAATTTTCTTAAACCTGTTTGGTGAGCCATAAAGCCAGTGTTCTAAAAAGTGAAATGATTTTTCTTGAGGTATTTCATCAATCGTTAAAAAATCTACTGAAAATCCAGGTTTTTGTAAAGCTAATTCTAAATGTATATCATTAGCCTTTGGTGTAGAATCTGGAATTATGAGGTAGCCTAATAAAGAAATTATCGTTAATACAACGATAAAGATTAACCCCAATAAACCTAACTTATTCTTGGTGATCTTCCTCCACATTTTTATAATTCATCTCAATGGCTGTAATTATAGCCATGAAACTATACAATGGTACCGCTATTTTATCAAATTCTGAATAATTATTAAGTAAGGCATGAGCAAAATAAGTAACCAGCCCTAAAAATGCTGCTAGACTTAATATTTTGGACTTACCTACCAAAACTCGTTGATGTTTAAACCCCAGATATGTAACTGACAAAATAATCAATAGATAAAACAATGCTCCTATCAAACCACTCTCAGCTAATGGTCTCAAATATTCAGAATGTATTCCTCCTAATTTACCAGCATTCGTGCTAATTATAGTCATTTGATGTGGCAATTGAAATTGACCGTACTGAAAAGTGTAAGTTCCAGGTCCCCATCCCATAATTGGTTTCTCTTCAAACATACGAATTGCACAACTCCATCGATTAAATCGCTCTAAGTTTGAGGGGTCTGATGTCACATTACCGACAGATTGCAGGTGATTCTCAATATTATCATCTGACTCTTTTTTATTTCTAGAGAGGTCCGTCTGTATATCGTCTAAATTAATTAGGAGAGCACCAACTAATATCAATCCGAAAAGTAGCAAATAGTTATAACGTACTTTTAATAAAAGAACAAAATATAACAACAAGCTGACTGCAACGCTTACCCATGATGCCCTTGTAAAAGATAGAGCAACAGCAATGATTAAAAAAACAAAAATTCCCCAGCATATAATCCTCAAAAAAGAGGAATAACCTAGACTCTTCCCATGGATGGCAAATACGAATAGAACTGGTATGGCAAAGGATATACACGCTGCATACATTCCATGATCAGGTAAAAAAGGCCTCATTGCCGTATATGCTGCAGCTCGCCCAAAACCTTCTTGGCCATGTTGCCAAAGTGTGTAAGCAACCAAAACACATACTGAAGAAATAAACAACCATAAGAATTGTTTAATAACCTGATCTCTTTTAAAATATTTGATAAGTAAGAAATAAAATACAACGATATACCAACTTTTCATGAGAACATATTTAGCAGAAATCAATGGCATGCTGCTGTTGATTGCAGTTACAACTAACCAACCAAAATCAACCAATAATAATATGCTAAGAGCTACTTTAAAATCTTTAAAGTAAAGTCTTTTCGATGCTAATAACTTTAATACAACCCCAATAAAAATTAGAATAATTAACGGTTCAGTTGGCAAGCTCAGATTTACAGTACTATACCTCTCATCAATCAAATGAACCGACAGAGGTGTCGCAAAGGCTAAAAAATAAAGTGTATGTTTTGGACTTACAATAGTTGACCATAATGCAAAGAGACCAAAGGGCAAAAAAAGCAAAGGGTATAACTCTGTATAGATACAAAAAAAACAATATATAAAGCAACAAAAAGCCGCAATATATAATCTCTTTGTATCAAGCCATGCACTCATCTACTTAGCGAGCAGATTGTCTTTCCTGTTACTGATTAATAGAATAACCACACTCGAAAACATCACAATAGCTGTTACTACTAACACAATCAGCCAACGGATAGGATAAGATTTTTTTTCAGCTGGAGATGCACTTGTTAGCACAAATTTTTGTGGCAGTGTTTTTTCAACATCAACTTTGGCTTTCTCGAACCTCTTTCTCAACTTACTAAGACTTTCTAGCTCAAGAATGAGTGTCTCATTTAGATAGGTAAACTCCCCCGCATACTTAGCTAATTCTTCTTGCTGCTTTTTCAAGGCATTTATTTTTAATAAACTAACTGCTTTATATAATTCTTCTGAAATAGCCCGGCTTTGTTCTTCATAGTTTGTTATACCTTTTTGACCTAACTCTTTAAGTCTTGTTCTTAAATCCCAAACTTCAGCTTCTTTATTTTTAAATTCGTCATTTACAATTTCAAGAGCTTCCAGAGAAACTTGCTTCTGGATTTCTGTTTTTACAGAATCATATAAAGCTGCAATACCATTTGCTATTTCAGCAGATTTAATTGGGTCTTCATCAAGTACTGTAATGCTAACAGCTAAATGCCTTGTTCTCTTGAATTGAATATTTTTAGCCATTTCCTTGGCTAAGTCTGTAAGCGGGCTTTGCCCATCAATTCGGTAATGATTCATAAGATCAAAATTTCTTACAATTCTACCTTGCAATGCAGAAGAATTTAATAATTGCAGTGCATTCTCAGCCTCCTCTTCTTCTCCGAATGCCAGCGGGTCAGCTTGTCTTTGTGTTAAGTCGGTGAACATGGCATTACCAATCGAATTGATCGTTGTGGGATAAAAAACTACTTCAGATTTATATTTAGGCTTAATGAAAAATGGTCCTGAAAAAATGGAAGATAACAACACAGATATAATACCAATGATGATCAGGGGTTTTCTTTTCAACCAAATTATAGATACAACATCTACAAAATTAAATTCGATCTCTTTGCTTTGTTTCATTTAGTTTTTTTTGCGTGGCAAAAGTATGGTTTTTGATGAATAACTTTTTTACAATTAAAAGCTGAACTATTCAAGCATTTTTGCACTAAACAATTTGAATAAATATGCCACTAATAATACAGTCATCGCTATTAACACCAAATGAACGAGAGGATTAATAAAATATTGTTTCATATATATTACAGTAATCAACAACAATAGCACTCCCGCCACTTGTTGAAATAAACGACCCCATATAATCTTAAACTCAAACTTATAAAAACTGATCAGAAAGCAAACACTCCCAAATATTAGCTGACTCGTAAGTGTTGCTATTGCTGCTCCACTCGCACCATAAATTGGGATTAGCTTGATATTTAGTATTAAATTTATTACTAGTGTTATAAATGCCGCTAAATTGAGATATTTCAACTCCAATGCCGCTGTCAACAATGTACCATAAACAAGAACTAACACAGAACCAATAAAACCAAACATTAGTATTACAAATGCATTAGAACTTGCATCAGAGGCTTTATCTGGATACAAAATATGCATGATATCTATTCCATATGAGTAACTTAAAAAAACAGCTAAAAACCCAATCAATAAAAGCAGTTTTGATGTATAAATACTCACCTGTCTTATCACATGAACATCTTTTATATTTTTACTAAAAAAAGGCAATAAAACACCGCTAAAAATCTGAGCAAACATCAATAAAGCATAAAACAATCGATAACCCAAAGCATATACACCTGCCTCTTCATCACCAACTAAAGATTTAAGCATAACACTATCCATATAGTTATACAGTCCCATTAACATGATTAATAGTGCAAATGGCCATGAATGTTTGAGAACCGGGAGAATCTTTTGGAACCTAAATGATATTTTAATATTTGTCAATTGCTTTCTTAAAAAAAGGATGAGTAGAATAGTCACTATTCCTACTCCTATGAGTTGTGCATAGACAAATCGGTCAATAGTCAAACCCCAATCCGTAAAGCCTCCCCAAATAAGTAGGCTGCAAATTGTTATAATAATTACCCTATCCAAGACCATAAAAATCCCATCCCATTTAAATTTTTGTAGACTCGAAACAATTGATCTTAAATATTGATTAAATGAGGTGATCATTTGAAGGAGACAAAGAATTAATAATAGTTTAAATTCCATTTGATTGTATCCTAGCATTTTTCCAACACCGAAAGCTGCCAATAAATACACAACCATCAATACAAGCTTTAACCCTATTATATTCCCAGCAAAAGAGACTATTTTATTGGCATCTCTAGAAATTTCAGTCGTATTATACCCATTCAGTCCTAAATCTAGTATGATAAAAAACATCAAACTAAAATTGAATAGAGCAAAGTAATTACCGTAAATTTCTTGCGTCAATGCATTTTGTACTGCTCTGTCAATTACCAAAATCCATATAGGTTTCACAAGTAAGTTCAGTACTTGCATAAAGGCAATGTCAGACAGATACTTCTTTAACATATCAAGAATTATTGCCTATTGACTTATTTTCAATTTTAAGTGTTACACTTAGTAAGAGAAAACCTACAATAAAGAAAACCATCATCATCAAAACAGACATCCGCATGTTACCAAAAATTCCTTCAAGTAATCCAAACATAAACGGACCAATAATCAGACCAACTTTTTCCATCACATCATAAAAACTAAAAAACGAGGCTGGATCATCTGTTTGTGGTAGCATTTTACTATATGTTGACCGACTTAATGATTGTGTTCCACCCATAACAAATCCAACAATAATTGCCAAGAAATAAAATTCAAGAGGCAAATTAATAAAGTAAGCTATCACTGTACAAATTATCCAAATGAATGTAGACAGCATTAGTGTCTTTAGATTCCCAATTCTTTTTGACAAACTAGATAGAGCATAAGCTCCTGATACTGCTATTAATTGAATTAAAATAATGCTTACTATTAAACCAATCTTATCTGACTGCCACCACTCACCATCATCAATCCAATCAATCTCTTTGCTTGCAAACAAAACAGCAAGAAGCATCACGGTTTGAACACCCATATTATATGTAAAGTAGCTAGCCAAAAACCATTTCACTTTTTTATGATTTTTTAACTGCCTCCAAACTTTTATCAATTCTTTGTAACCATACCAAATAATATTATGTTGCTTCTCCCTTTTTTCATAATGACTAGAGTTGGGTAGATAATAATAGGTATACTGAGCAAAGCCTATCCACCAAATTCCTACTAAAACGAATGCATAACGTACAGGCATTACTTCCAATACCTGAGTTAGAAGTAATATAGTAACTAACAATAAAACACTACCAATGTAGCCAAGAGCAAATCCTCTAGCACTGATCTGATCATGTTGATTTTTATCTGCAATCTCAAGTAAAAAAGAATTATAAAAGACTAAACTACCCCAAAAACCAATGCTCGCAAAAAACAAGGGCATCATACTCATTTCCAGATTACCTACATCAAAAAAATAGAGAGAAATACATCCAGCTGCTCCTAAATAACAAAAAAATTGCATAAATCGCTTTTTGGTTCCTGAATAATCTGCGATACCTGATAAGATTGGAACCATAATTACTACAAGTAAAAACGATAAAGAATATACATATGAATATAATTCTGTATTGATAAATTCTCTACCAAAGAACTTGACCATATCTACACTTTCTCCATTGATTTCACGTACCAAACCATTTTGGGAAGCATGGTTTTTGGTGACCGTTTGATAAAAAATAGGAAAAATAGCAGTAGATATAATCAGATTGTAAACTGAATTAGCCCAATCGTAAAAAGTCCATGCTTTAATTACCTTGGGGTCATTTTTTTTGAATACTCGCACAACAATTGTTTTTTCAAAGCAAACAAAAAAAACAGGACAACAAGAACTTAGTTATGCACCTAGGCAGCTTTAAGTCTTAATTTGTCAATGACCTTTTTTGCGTCTTTAATCTCAATAATAATCTTTTTAACCGAGTCTTCAGAAGGAGAATCATACATGTAATCACTTAATATTTCCTCACAAATAGATCGCAGGCCTCTAGCACCCAATTTAAACTCCAAAGCCTTTTCAACAATATAATCTATAACTGCATCAGACATTACCAATTCAATACCTTCCATCTGAAATAGAGCTTCATATTGCCTGATTAAAGCATTCTTAGGTTCCAGCAAAATTGATTTTAATGTTTCTGCATCTAGTGGTTTTAATGCAGTAAGAATAGGAATTCTTCCAATTATTTCAGGAATAAGTCCAAATTGTTTCACATCTGCTTGCATGACATAATCTAGGTATTGCTCTGTGTTAATTTCTTCTTTAGGTTTAGATTTAAAACCCAATGCACCTGCTTGAAGCCGTCTACTGATAATTTTTTCAATACCATCAAAAGCACCACCACAAATGAATAAAATATTTCTAGTGTCAATTTTAATCATCTTTTGGTCAGGGTGTTTCCTACCTCCTTGTGGAGCAACATTTGCTACAGTACCCTCAAGAATTTTAAGCAGTCCTTGCTGCACACCCTCACCACTAACATCTCTTGTTATACTCGGATTGTCAGACTTTCTCGCAATCTTGTCAATTTCATCAATATATATAATACCTCGTTCTGTAGCTTCTTTATCATAATCAGCCGCTTGATATAATCGAGAGATTATACTTTCTACATCTTCACCCACATAGCCAGCTTCTGTTAAAACAGTTGCATCTGCTATACAAAAAGGAACATCCAAGCATCTGGCAAGTGTTCTAGCTAAAAGGGTTTTACCTGTACCTGTTTCACCGATTAAAAGTACATTCGATTTTTCTAATTCCACATCATATTTATCAGATTCAAAAGACAATCGCTTGTAATGATTGTAAACAGCCACACTAAGTGTCTTCTTTGCTTTGTCTTGCCCTATGACATACTCATCCAAAAGTGCTTTAATGGATTTCGGTTTTTTTAAATCGAATAAAACCTCTTTTTTCTTGATTGGTTTTGCACCCGACTCACTTAGAATAATATCATTGCCCTGTTGGATACAATCTTCGCAGATATGTGCGTCTATACCTGAAATTAGAAGCCCAACCTCACCTTTACTTCTTCCGCAAAATGAACATGTTAATTGCATAACAAATAATTATTTTTTGATGAGTACCTCATCGATCATTCCATAGTCTTTAGCTTCTTCAGCAGTCATCCAAAAATCACGCTCACTATCTTTTTCAACCTTATTAAACTTTTGTCCCGAATGTTGAGCTATGATATCGTATAATTCTTTTTTTAGTTTAATAATCTCTTTTACTGTAATCTCCATATCTGTAGCCTGACCTTGAGCTCCTCCAAGGGGTTGATGAATCATTACACGACTATGTTTTAGAGCAGTTCTCTTCCCTTTGGCTCCAGCACACATCAATACAGCACCCATACTTGCTGCCATACCTGTACAAATTGTTGCTACATCTGGTGCTATATACTGCATGGTATCATAAATCCCTAAACCAGCGTAAACTGACCCACCCGGACTATTGATATAAATCTGTATATCTCTTTTAGCATCCGAACTTTCAAGAAATAACAACTGTGCTTGAATTACATTCGCTATGTAATCATCGATACCCGTACCTAAAAATATAATTCGATCAGCCATCAATCTAGAAAATACATCTACCTCCCTAAAAGGCATTTGTCTTTCCTCAATTACTGTTCTTGTCATATCTTGAGGTGTTTGAATAGAGCTTGAAATGTAGTGATCTACCTTCATGCTACTAATTCCCATATGTTTCGTTGCGTACTTCTTAAATTCTTTTCCGTAATCCATTACTTTATTCTAATAATTCGTCAAATTTAAACATTTAGCTTGTTAATTATCATCAAAAAAGCCACTCCTTTGGGAGTGGCTTTAAATAGATATATTATTTCTACTACTTCTTATCGTTGAATTTTTTGATTTCGTCATAAAACTTATCGACTGATATTTTCTTTGTTTTAATCGTAATCATATCCTTCACCTTGTCAATTACTTTCTTATCGACAACTACGTCTCTTATTCTCAACAAGTAATTCTTTTCTTCTCTATTTTTTGCTTCAAAGTTTTGAATCATTGCTGGGTCAGGATTATTGAGTCCGTATTGTCTCAGCATTTGAGCAGTATATGCAAATGAAGTCTGATTAATATCTTCATCTGTTACTTCTACGTTTTCTTGTTCAGCAATTTTTTCTCTTATCAGTTGTTTACGTAATACCTTAGACTCGTTAGCATATAATTCATCTACTTTGTCTGCTGTGTATGTTTCAGGTTTGGTGCCTTGAAGCCATCTTTTTAGAAAATCATCAGGCAAAGTTAATTTATGGTTTTTTTCCAGAACACTGTTGATTTCAGCTTCAAGTTGTTTTTCAGATTCTGCAACGTAGTAAGAGCCTAAATTTTCTTCGATTTTCTTATTAAATTCCTCCTCATTAGCTACAGCACCTGGCCCCATTACTAAATCGTAAAATTCTTGATTGAGTTCTGCAGGCAATACTCTTTTGATTTCTTTAACCTTACCAACAAAGTTTTTGCTCAAAGAACTAACTGCCTCTTTTTCAATTCCTAATGAATGAGAAACCACCATTTCATTATCATTAAAAAGATCAAAAACATTGATTTTTAATTCATCATCAACGCTAACATTCAAAAGTTGCTTTTTAACTTTTTTACTCTTTACAACCTCTGGCAAGACGGTGACCTCTTGTTCAAATACCCCTCCATCTTTATGCTCACCTTTAGAATTAGTCTCCGTCATAATAAGTACAATAGAATCGTTTTCTGTTTCTGATTTATCAATATTCTCCAACTTACCATTTTGTCTTCTAAGGTTTTTAATCTCTGTCTCGACCTCTTTCCCGTCCAATTCAATTTCATAACGAGTCAGTTTGTCCTTGGTTGAAACCTTTAGATCGTATATAGGAGCTAAACCTAAATCAAAATGAAATGTAAAGTCACCATAATTATCAAAGTCTGTTTCGCTTTCCATGGATGAGCTAGTCATTGGTTGACCTAAAATATCAATCTTGTTATCTTGAAGATATTTGTACAATTCCTCAGAGGTTAGTTTGTTAACCTCCTCAAAAAGAACACTTTTTCCAATCATCTGCTTCACCATTCCTAAAGGAACCGTGCCTGGTCTAAAACCAGGTATCTTCGCTTTTTTACGATAATCTTTAAATTGTTTATTCAAATTTTCTTGATAATCTTCATTCTTAACTTCTATGCTAATTATCGCATTTAAATCATCTAATTTTTTGAAAGTAACATTCATTTAGTAAGGATTTTGAAAGGGATTATATCGATTAATCTATTTTTAGGTTAAAACCTTAAAGGGAAAACATAAAAAACAAAACCCTGTTTTAGCAGGGCTTTGTAGTTAGCGTGCGGGCGAAAGGACTCGAACCTTCACACCGTGAGGCACTAGATCCTAAGTCTAGCGTGTCTACCAATTTCACCACGCCCGCATTGGATTCCTTTTAAAGGGCTGCAAATGTAAAAATAATATCTATACAAGTTTAAAGTTTGTATCAAAAAAAATCCGTCATACAAGTATGACGGATTTCAACTATTTTCAGAAGTAAAATTATTTTACTTGCATTCTTTTGGTCACCTGATGATCAGGAGTGGCTATAGTATAAAAATACATACCGCTTGACAAACCATTCCCATCAATGGTAAGCTTATGGTTTCCTGCACTCATGACACCCAAATCTCCTTGATTCAACACGTTACCTAAAATATCTGTAATGATAAGCGTGACTTGAGAACCCGTTCTTAAATATACCAACACTTCAGAAGTTCCATTAAAAGGATTCGGTTGGTTTTGGCTTACTACAAAAATTTCTGCTGACTTAACATCATCAACTCCAGCAGTACGAACATCATTTCCAATAACATTGTTAATAATATCTGCAACAGGTATTGCAGCATATTTCATCGTGTTTAATTCATTGGGGTGAGAACCTGCACTAGCTGAGTGATTTTGTAAGAATGTACCTGGCGTGGCATCTTGCTGCCACATTACATGTAGATAGTCATTTGCAATCTTTGCAGCACATGGGAAATTACATTCCTGTGTACCATCTTGTGTCAAATTCTGAGGCCCCATCCATGTCTCTCCCCCATCAGTTGAATATGAAACCATGATATCTCTAAAATTTGAATTCAAGAAGTGTAACTGATTTTCTACTGGAGCTGAATAAACAACAAATAGATTACCATTTGCATCAGCACTAGCAGTAGGCATAGTAATCAATGAGGTTGATCCAGTTCTAGTCGCAGAAAGAAGGTTGCTAGGAACATTCCCATTAGCATCTAGACCACTAAAAGTCTCAGTCGTAACATTGAACTGTCCGTCTTGATCTAAATCAAAACCAGAGCCCGCAATTCGACTAGCAGTATCTCCTTCTTTCCAATGTCTGATTTGTGATTGTCCAGGGAAAAAAGAAAAACTGGTAGTATCCTCACCATCAGGCTCAGCACCCAATACTCTTCCTAGACCCCAAAATGTGTGAACCTTTCCTGTTGGATCAATCATCACGTCCACAGAACCATCATTTGTAAGAATGGTATCTCCTGAAATTAGTAATTGAGCAGCAGCTCTTTTCCCTTTAAATGGTAAGCTATCAACATCTGTGTAGGTCCATGTTTCTCCGTTATTGGTAGATTTCCAAAGTGATACAGGATCTCCTAAACCACCTAAAAGAATAGCTACAATAGAGTCTCTTACATCAATAGCATAACTATCACCACCTCCAGCAGCATACAATGTACTGTCGTAGCCTGGCAGCAATGAATGTGAAATATCTGCGGTATCACCATTTACATCCCATCTACTGTATGTTGTTGGGCTATTTACACCATTTCGATTTACTACAGGCACCCCGTTTGTTTCACTTGCCCAATAGTTTGATATGATATGAATTTTTCCATTTGACGTTGCACTTCGATTCCAAATAGGAACACGGTTAGAGTTTGGACTAGTAACGTCATCTAAAATAGCATCTGTACTACTAAATAAGGTGCTTCCTTTTGCACTATTTTTTGATACAACAAAACCTCCCGTATTGGACTCATGAGCAATGGTCATTTCTGAGCCATCATCTAAAAGCATGATCGAAGGCCAACCTGTTCTCCCATCAGACTCAATTTTATTATCTCTACCTGTTAGCCAAGCCGATCCATCATAATGATTATAACCTGACCCCCTATTAGGATATCCAGTGCCAGCATCTGGACTAGTTGTCCAAACAGCAGATACCGTTCCGTCAGGGTGTAATGCTATTCTTCTTCCTGGACTTGAGTTTGTCTGCAAATCATAGTACGTATTTCCTAGATCAATATAATCATAATTGACCGCTTTTTTTCTTTTTACAACTGATTTTTTACCAGAGATAACTTCACCTGGTGTGTGTTCATTGTCAATTGCTTTTACAAAAACTGCATCAACGGATACTTGTTGTGCATTGGGTACATTAATCTCTTTTACTCTTGATTGAGAGAAAGACATAAATGGAACGGACATAAGTCCAATAAGTAGTGCTTTTTTCATATGATTGATTTTATTAATATTATAGTCTACAAAAGTCCTTCGAAAATAACACTTTTACGATTATATGCCAAGTATTTTAAGGATAGTCTCTTCAAAAAGTATCTTTGGATCTTTTGAGGATTGAGTTATTCCTTTGAATTTGAGATCACAATCATTTATACACTCAATAACATCCACTATTTTCTTGCCTGAATAATTCCTAGCGGCCTCCCTATACTCTCCAATAGCAAAAAAAGGTATCCCGATAGTAGACATCACTTCTTTATCTGTTTTATTACTTGCACTCTGCACCATAGCTACTTTTTTAAAATAAGTAAACAATGCAGCATTAAGCATCACTATAGGATGATTATGAATATTTGCCATGAAATAATTAACTATCTCAACTGCCTGATTTTTTTGTTTCTTAGCTAAAGCCTTCTGCAAAGCGAAAATATTGTATTGCTTATTGATTCCAACGTACTTTTCAATCTGTTCTTCTCTAATTTTATTGCCAGATTCTACATTAGAAAAAACCTTATCCAATTCCTTAACAATTGTTGAAAATTTAAACCCACTATTTTCTACAAGTAATTGAAGTGGTCTTGGCTCAATATCGTATCCTTTATTTTCAATGTAAGATTTAGCCACCGCTGTTACCTCTCGCTCTGGAACCAAGTCTGCCGTGTATATCACCGCATGTTTTTTCATTGCAATCCCCAGCTTCCTGTTCATTGGAAGTTTTTTACCTGGATGATACCAAACCAATACTGAAGTATCTGCAGGATTTTTAATGTAGGGTAATATAGCTTCTGGAGACTTGCTATATTGAGCTTCTTTTAATACAACTAATTGCTTATCAGCCATCATAGGAAAACGTCTGGCAATATTCACAATATCTGAAACTTGAGTTTCCTTTCCGTAGATCACATGTTTATTAAAACTAGCTGTCGCCTCATCTACTACCACCTCCTCAATCTTATGGAGTAATTGCTCTAAAAAGTAGTACTCTTCTCCGTGAAGTAGATAAACAGGTGCAATTTGATTATTATCAAGTTGCTGCATCAAATTATTGAAATCTGTATATGAACTGCTACCTTTGGCCATCGGTTTATATAAAAGTAGTGCAATTAAACTTCGAAAAATTTAACTTTCAACTAAAATCTAACAATAATGGTCAAAAATTAATCTTTGACCCTATTCGACTTAAGTATGTTGTTCTTACACCTGAAGAATGGGTAAGACAACATATTATTCAACAGTTAATTAAAAATGGATTTCCCATTGGTAGAATTAGTGTAGAGAGATCACTACCCAAAATCAAAAAAAGATATGATTTAGTTTTTTATGATTCATATGGCCATCCAAAATTACTTGTAGAATGTAAGGCTCCATCTGTTCCAATAACCCAAAAAACTCTTACACAAGTTACCTCATATATTCAACATTTAGACGCGACTGTAATTTTGATCACTAACGGTCTTCAGCATGTAACGATTCTAAGAACTAACGACAACTTTAAAATTGTAAATGATTTCCCCCATTTTAGTGAAGAAAAAAACGTTTTTTTGCCCCAGATTTAAATAACACATGGCTTCACTCATCATAATTATATTTATACTTGGCTACACAGCTATAGCTCTTGAACATCCATTAAAAATTGACAAAGCTGCCAGTGCTCTTGTAACTGGAATGTTATGTTGGACTATCTATGTTTTTTCACTTGATGGGGGGCATGATATTATTCATACCATTGAACACGGACTGAATGGTAGTGGCGGATTATACCATCACATGTTTGACATAGCCAATATTTTATTCTTTCTCTTAGGTGCCATGACTATTGTTGAATTGGTGGATGCACACGAGGGGTTTGCAGTAATTACCGATCGCATCAAAACCAAAAACACCAGTAAATTACTATGGATAATATGCGTATTGACCTTCTTTTTCTCTGCTGCTTTAGATAATCTTACAACAACTATTGTGATGATATCACTGCTCAGGAAACTAATCCAAGATGTCAAAACACGCTGGATATTTGTTGGTATGGTTGTCATCTCTGCCAATGCTGGTGGTGCTTGGTCTCCTATTGGTGACGTTACAACAACCATGTTATGGATTAAAGGACAACTCCCGAATGTCCCACAAATCATAACCGATTTATTCATACCAAGTTTAGTTTCTATGATTGTTCCGTTAACAATACTTAGTCTTACCATTAAGGGTGAAATTTCGAGACCCATCAAACAAGAGAATCTCGACCATTATATCAATCCAACTACATCTGCTGAAAGAACATTTGTATTTTTCCTAGGAATTGCAGGATTAATATTTGTTCCAATATTTAAAACATATACTCATCTCCCACCTTTTATGGGTATGATGTTAAGTCTTGGTATTTTATGGAGTGTCACAGAAATTATGCACAAAGGGAAAAGTAAATCACAAAAACATCCTTTGTCTGTCATTGGAGTTTTACAAAAAATTGATACCGCGAGTGTCCTATTCTTCTTAGGTATATTATTAGCTGTTGGTGCACTTCAAGAGTTTGGTCACTTAAGAGTAGCCGCTGAACAATTAGACACCTTTTTTAATGGCAATATTTTTTCCATCAATATTATCATTGGTCTTTTGTCAAGTATAGTAGATAACGTTCCATTGGTGGCAGCTGCTCAGGGAATGTATGATATTTCAGCTACAGGTGATTTTGCAGCGAATGGTCGATTTTGGCAATTCCTAGCATTTTGTGCTGGGACAGGTGGAAGCTCTTTGATTATTGGTTCTGCTGCAGGAGTAGCTGCTATGGGATTGGAAAAAATTGATTTTGTTTGGTACCTTAAAAAAATAAGCTGGTTAGCTGTTGTTGGATATTTATCGGGTGCTTTGGTATTTTATTTAATGTTCGTATAAATTCATGATCGATGGCAAAAAAGTAGTTGTTGTTTTTCCAGCTTACAATGCTGCTAAAACATTAGAGAGAACCTACAATGAGTTACCTTTTGATATAGTAGATGAGACTATCCTTGTTGATGATGCGAGTAAAGATGATACTGCAGCACTAGCAAGACGAATTGGTATAAATCATGTGATTATCCATGATGATAATAGAGGCTATGGGGGCAATCAGAAAAGTTGTTACAACAAAGCCATTGAGGTAGGTGCAGACATTGCCATAATGGTTCACCCAGATTATCAATACACTCCCCTACTTGTTAAAAGTATGTGTAGCATCATTGCCAACGGAGTTTTTCCTGTAGTTTATGCATCACGAATACTCGGGAAAGGTGCTCTTAAAGGAGGAATGCCATGGTACAAATACATTGCAAATCGAATACTCACTCTTTTACAAAATATTTTGATTGATCAAAAACTGAGTGAATACCATACAGGCTATCGAGCTTTTGATACATCTATTTTTAACAAAATTGATATTATGAAAAATAGCAATGATTTTGTTTTCGACAATCAAATGACTGCTCAAATATTCTATGCAGGTTATGAAATTGGCGAGGTGACGTGCCCCACAAAATACTTTGATGACGCTAGCTCGATTAACCTAAAACGAAGTTCTATTTATGGATTAGGAGTTTTGCTTGTTTCTGTTCAATACCGACTTTCAAAATGGGGATTCGGAAAGTTTGGCATTTTCAATCTTAAAAAATAGCATGCACTCTAGTTGCAATACTTATTGATGTAATCCATCCCCACATTCTCTGATTTTCTCCATTGCTCGCAGGCTTTATCCTTTTGTCCTAGACGATAGGATGAAATTCCTAAATTAAAATACGCCAAGCGAATATCTTTATGATCATAGGCAATAGCCTTGATAAAATCACTTTGAGCATTTTGGTATTCTTGAAGCTGAAGATAGAAAAAACCACGATCAAAATAATAGGATGGGTTGGTAGCATCAATTTTAATCGCTTTTGTATAATCACTTGCTGCAATTGAAAACTCATTTTGATGAGCATAACACTCGCCTCTAATGACATATGCCTCAGCGTCATTACCCTTTGTGAGTAGGTAAACATTCAAATCTTGAATTGCTAAATTATCATTACCAAATTCATAATGATACTTTCCCCTTAAATAATACGCCTCCATAAATGAAGGTGACTGTGAAATACAATTATCTAAATCTTTAATACATCCTAGTGTATCTTTCATTAAATATCTTATTCTGGATCGTTGAAGAAATTCAGAGGGATTACTTGCTTTTAATTTTGATGCTTTTTCCATATCTGCATATGCCTCACTTCTCATTCCAAACTTAACTAATATGTCTAAACGAGACAGATAGCCGTTAATATCTTCAGGATTTAACAGAACATACATGTTCAAATCATTTAAAGCATTTTGTGGCTTGTCCAATGCCATAAACACAAAAGCACGATTATAGAAAGCATCTCCTACTCCGGGATCAATTTTTATGCAAGTATTTAAATCTTTTAGTGCAGGTTCGAACTCTTCCATTTCAGCATAAACACTACCTCTCCCCCAATAAGCCTCTGCCATTTTAGGGTCTAATTCAATAGCAGCATTAAAATCTTTTATTGCTCCCAAAACATTTCCTTCCTCAAATTTATCAATTCCAGAATTGTACCAAGAAATCGCGTCTTGAGCTAATCCCAGAAGACTATTCATCAAAACCATCAGACACAAAATATACTTTATCATATCAGAACACAATAATAGTATTGTTATAAACAAGGATTGTGCCTATATTTCCACACATAGATTTACATTACTACATAAATGAACATTTTAGAGAGAAAAGAAAATAGACTCTTCCTAATTTTGGGTGGTTTTTTTATCGCCAATGCCTTAATAGCCGAGTTCATTGGAATTAAAATATTTTCTTTAGAAAATACATTAGGTATAGATTCCTTCTATTATAAAATTTTTGGAGAAAAAGTATCCTTTGAATTAACTGCTGGGGTAATGTTGTGGCCCATTGTTTTTGTTTTAACAGATATCATTAATGAATACTTCGGAATTAAAGGTGTTCGGTTTTTGTCTTTTCTGACGGTAGCACTTATTAGCTATGCCTTTATGGGAGTTTATTTTGCTATCAATTTATCTCCAGCCTCCTGGTGGATCGAAAGTGCTGCATCTTCAGGAATTCCAAATTTTCAAAAAGCATTTGAAAAAATATTCGGTCAAGGTTTATGGATAATAGCTGGTTCTCTTACTGCTTTTTTAATTGGGCAGATTGTGGATGTGCGTGTTTTTCAAAAACTTAAATCGATTACGGGAGAAAATAAAATTTGGTTAAGAGCTACTGGAAGTACCTTAATCAGCCAACTCATCGACAGTTTTATAGTTTTATTTATCGCCTTTAAAATTGGTGCTGATTGGAGTTGGAGCCTTTTTCTTGCTGTAGGGATAAGTAATTATATCTTCAAATTTGTCATTGCTATTATCATGACTCCGTTCATCTACCTTTCTCACACAATTATTGATAATTTTTTAGGCGATGATTTAACTCTAAAGATGAAAAAAGAAGCTTCCAATATGGGTTAATTATTGAACACGTACTGAATAATATTAGCCCCCATTTGAAGTGATTGCAGTCTTTTCTCAGGACTATCATCATAAATCCCCTCGTCTTCCCAACCATTTCCTAAATCACATTCATAGTCATAAAAGCACACTAATCTGCCTTTGTAAATTAATCCAAAACCTTGAGGTGGTTTTCCGTCATGCTCGTGGACTTTAGGTAGACCTTTTAAAAATTTATACTTCTGATTATAAATTGGATGATCAAAAGGTAATTCTATAAAATCAAGTTCGGGGAACACCTTTTTCATCTCTATTCTTACAAATTTATCCAACCCATAATTATCATCGATGTGTAAGAAACCTCCTGCCATTAGGTAGCTTCTGAGATTTTCTGCATCTGATGGACTAAAAACTACATTGCCATGTCCAGTCATATACACGTATGGATAATTAAAAATTTCTTTACTCCCGACCTCTACCACTTCATCAACAGGATTGATGGAAGTATTTAAAACTGAATTACAAAAAATAGCCAAATTTGAAAGAGCTGTTCGATTAGCATACCAATCTCCACCTCCATCATATTTAAGCTTTCCTATTTTAATGGTAAACTGCGAACTAAATCCAAGAGTAACAAACAATATAACTGCAACTATTAATCTGTTCATATAAATCTTAACCAATTGTATATCATATTTTTTGAAACCTTGAAAGTGCAACTATAGCAGCGGTCTCCGTTCGTAACCTGTAATTACCCAAATCTAAACCCTTAAAGCCAAGATCAAAGGCTGCCTGAACCTCATTTTTAGAAAAATCACCCTCGGGGCCAATTAAAATTAATTGATTTGAAGAAGTATCGGAAGCACCAATATCTCTTGGAAAATCATCATAACAATGAGCAATAAATTTAGATTGAATGTCTAATGCAATAACATCCTTAAACTCCATTTCTAATAATTTTGGAACATAAAATCGTAAACTTTGCTTGACAGCTGAAATGATTTTCTTTTCTAGTCTATCTGTATTGGTTCTTGTACGCTCAGTATTGGATGTATTCATTAGTATGATTTTATTTGAACCAATTTCAACTAATTTCTCAATCATCCATTCTAGTCTATCCCTATTTTTCGTTGGAGCAATTGCAATCGTAATATTCTCCGATTTCTCATGAAATTCTGAATCTAGGATGGTACACTCCACAATCCTTTTATACATCTTGTCAATACCGCATTTATATAGATTTCCTTGACCATCAATAGCTCGAATGATCTCACCTACTTTTTTCCTTAATACCAATGAACAGTGAACTGCTTCTTGTTCTTCAAGTGTTAAATTTTCCCCTTTAACATTTGCGGTATAGAATAGATTATTCAAGGCTGAAACATATAAATTCTAATCCAATGCCTTCAATTCGTTGACTAATTCTGTAAGTACTTTTTTAGCATCTCCAAATAGCATGCTTGTCTTATCTCTGAAGAATAACTCATTTTGTATACCTGCATAACCAGCATTCATACTTCGCTTGTTTACCACAACATGTTTGGCATTTTCAACTTCAAGAATTGGCATACCAAAAATAGGACTCGTTGGATCTGTTTTCGCTGCTGGATTGACCACGTCATTGGCACCAACTACAAGTACTAAATCAGTTTGAGAAAACTCAGGATTTACATCCTCCATCTCCTTGAGTTTATCATAATCAACATTACTCTCAGCTAGTAAAACATTCATGTGTCCTGGCATTCTTCCTGCCACAGGGTGAATTGCATAAGCTACCTCAACACCTCGATCTTCAAGCAACTGTTCTAATTCTTTAATCACATGTTGTGCTTGAGCAACCGCCAAACCATACCCGGGAACAATCAATATTTTGTTGCTATAATTCATTTGAACAGCAAGGTCACTTGGACCTACTTCTTTAACTGTACCTTGAGAACCGTCACCCGATGATTGCTGAGCTTCTCCTTCACCAAAAGCACCAAATATTACATTGAATAATGGTCTATTCATAGCCTCACACATAACAAGCGTAAGCAATGTTCCTGCACTGCCCACGAGAATACCGCCCGTAAGCATTACTTGGTTTCCGTACAAGAATCCACCAAATGCGGCTGCCAAACCAGTAAAAGAGTTTAACAACGAAATAACCACTGGCATATCTGCTCCACCAATCGGAATAACAAATAGAATCCCGTAAAGTATTGCAGCTGTAAAAAGCCCATACAAATGAGCCTCATTATGAGTGCCAGACCAAACAATAAAAGCTGAATAAGCAAATAGTCCGATTAGGATAAGGGTGTTTAGGATGTTGTATTTTGGTAATCGAATTGCTTTTTTCAGACTTCCATTCAATTTAGCCCAGGCGATTATACTTCCACTAAAGGAAACTGACCCAATAACCATGCCCGCCAGAATAATAGCAATATTGGTTGGATTATCTAGATTATGGTGAAATTCTACTAGTCCAATAAGTGCAGCACAAGCACCTCCCATACCATTGAATAAGGATACCAGTTCGGGCATTTTAGTCATTTGAACACGCTTGGCTGTTAACCAGCCTACCACGGTACCTAATCCAATTGCTCCAAAAATTAAACCATAAATTAATGAATTGACTTCACCTTCATGAAGAAATATTGTACCCAATATGGCAACAACCATTCCTGCAGCAGCTAAAATATTACCATTCCTTGCGGTTTTGGGATTACTCAACATTTTTAGTCCCAAAATGAAGGTGACTGATCCAAACAAATAGATGATATGTATGATGTCTAAATTCATTATTTCTTCTTTTTAAACATTTCTAACATTCTATCCGTCACAACAAATCCTCCAACGACATTCAATGTACCTAGGAATACGGCAATAAAACCAAGTACCATAGCTACATAATTCGTTGGTTCTGAATTGAGCATAACGATAATTGCTCCAACTACCACAACTCCGTGAATTGCATTTGCTCCCGACATGAGTGGTGTGTGCAAGACTGCGGGTACTTTTCCGATAACCTCTACACCAACAAAAACCATCAAGACCACAATAAAAATCATGTCTTTGTTTTGGGTGAAAAACTCTATTATTTCATTCATTATATAAGTTCTTTTTTAATTAAATGTTGTTCACTACAAGTGTTTCTTTAGTAATCTCATCCTCCATATCCCACTTGAATTTACCCTCTTCAACTAAATGGGCTAAAAATGTATCAATATTTCTACTGAGTAGTTCACTTGCATTGGTGGGTAATTGAGCGGGAAAATTACTCACTCCTACAATTTTCACACCTTGGTGATGAACAACTTCATCTGGCTTACTAAGTGCGGTATTACCTCCCTTAGCTACTGCCATATCAACAATAACAGAGCCATTTTTCATCATTTCAATCTGCTCTTTTGAAATCAATACTGGAGCTTTTGCTCCTTGCACTAGGGCAGTAGTTATCACAATATCTGCTTGTGAAAGTGATTTATTAACGACCTCTTTTTGCTTGGCAAGGTAATCTTCTGAAACTTCTTGTGCGTATCCTCCTTCTACTTTTACTCCGTCATCTTCGACCATCAAAAATTTGGCTCCCAACGACTCTGTTTGCTCTTTACATTCAAGTCTTACATCTGTAGCTTCAACAATTGCTCCGAGTCTTTTGGCAGTTGCAATTGCTTGTAAACCGGCTACTCCTACACCAAATATCAATACTTTACTGGGTGTGATTGTGCCAGCTGCTGTCATTAGCATTGGGAATATTTTGCCCGCATTGTCTGCTCCACAAATTACTGCTTTATAGCCCGATAAGTTACTTTGAGAACTCAATACGTCCATGCTCTGTGCTCGACTTATTCGAGGCATCGCATCCAAACTTAGAGCAGATACTCCTTTTTCTTTAAGTTCTATCATCAAACCTTCATTCAGTCGATGAAATAATTGTGACAACCAGATTTGTCCCTTTTTTAAATGCTTTAAATCATCTTTTGATGGTGGGTTAATTTTAACGATAACATCTGAGTTCAGAATGGCATCCTTCGATGTTTTAACAATTGTAGCTCCAAATTTTTCGTACTCGTCATCCTTAAAAGCAGCTCTTTCACCAGCATTCGATTCAACGCTTACCTCAAAGCCTAATTTGATTAATTTTTGAACAGACTTAGGCACAACTCCTACGCGAGTCTCTCCTTCATCTGTTTCTCTTAATATCGATAGTTTCAAAAGAATAGTTATTTAAGGGTGTAAAAATAGGATAAGTCCTGATATTTTCACGTAAAATAACGATGATTTTATTCCTAATTATGATCTAAATAATCAGTAAAAATTCTACTAAGGCATAAATAACACTCGATATAAGAAAACCCTCAAAAATGATTAGTGTCCCCAAACATTTCCTTCATAAAAAAATGTGAAGCTTAGGTTCCTCCCAACCACACATAGGAGCCAAGACCACCATCTTGGGATTGAGTTGCGGCTATAAATACCCCTGCCGCAGGGCTCAACAAGACATTAAATATTGCCGTATTCTCTGCAGCACTTTCAACATGAGCCAAATATCCGCCACGAGAAACCGCACATGAAGCTGCTTGCGTCCAAGTTCGGTTTTCTCGAACTAATTCATATTGCTTACCATTAGCGGTAAAAGAATAAATGTTGTTTGCGTTTGCACATTGTGCCATAGAATCGAAGTATATGAATACTACACCTACAATAAGTAATAATTTTTTCATGTCGTTTTTTAATAAATAATTTTAAATGTTAGCGTTTTCAAACCATCTAAATAGTCATTCGTTCGCCATAATCAGCTACAATATTAAGATATTCTAATTCATCATTCCTTGATTTAATTTGTAATTTTTTGGTAAAGATTGAAAAAGGAATCAAAAAAAAGAGTCGTCCAATAATTGGACGACTCTTAGTGAAAATTATGTGATTGTTTAAGGTATTATTTAACTTCCTCGAAGTCAACATCTTCCACATCTTTGGAGTCATCTCCAGCCGAAGATGAGTCCTCTGCAGAACCTGCACCTGAGGCATCAGTTCCTCCCTCAGCACCAGCTTCTTGTTGGGCTGCATAGATATCTTGAGATGCCGCTTCCCATGCCTTGTTTAAGGTTTCCATATGGGCATCTATTGCTTCTAAATCTCCAGCTGTATGAGCTTTTTTGAGCTCTTCTTTGGCTGACTCAATCGCTGATTTTTTATCCTCAGGAATCTTGTCTCCATATTCAGACAATTGTTTTTCAGTAGAGAACACCAAGTTATCTGCTGAATTCAATTTATCGATTTTTTCTTTTTCAGCTTTGTCAGCATCGGCATTTGCCTCTGCTTCTTTTCTCATCTTTTCGATTTCCTCCTCACTCAATCCAGAACTCGCCTCTATTCGAATATTTTGCTCTTTGCCAGTACCTTTATCTTTTGCACTTACATTCAAGATACCATTGGCATCAATGTCAAAAGTTACTTCAATTTGTGGAACTCCTCTTGGTGCTGGTGGCATACCGTCTAAATGGAATTTTCCAATCGTACGATTGTCTTTTGCCATGCTCCTTTCCCCTTGCAGTACATGAATCTCAACACTGGGTTGATTGTCTGCTGCAGTTGAGAATACTTGTGATTTTTTGGATGGAATGGTTGTATTAGACTCTATTAGTGTAGTAAATACTCCTCCCATTGTTTCGATACCTAGAGATAGTGGTGTTACGTCTAAAAGAAGAACATCTTTCACTTCTCCTGTCAATACTCCACCCTGAATTGCTGCACCTATAGCAACAACCTCATCAGGATTCACTCCCTTAGATGGTGCTTTTCCAAAGAACTTCTGAACTTCTTCTTGTATTCTTGGAATACGTGTACTTCCTCCCACTAAAATTACTTCATCGATATCTGATGGAGAATAGCCTGCATCTTTTAATGCTTGTTTGCATGGCTCCATGCTTCTTCGAATCAATTCGTCAGCAAGTTGCTCAAATTTTGCTCTACTGAATGATCTTACGAGGTGTTTTGGACCACTATCTGTAGCTGTAACGTAAGGTAAGTTAATCTCTGTTTGTGTAGAGCTAGATAATTCAATCTTAGCTTTTTCGGCAGCTTCTTTTAATCGTTGAAGAGCCATTGGATCCTTGCGAAGATCCATATTTTCATCTGCCATGAATTCTTCGGCTAACCAATCGATAATTACTCGGTCAAAATCATCTCCACCTAAATGGGTATCTCCGTTCGTTGATTTCACCTCAAATACGCCATCACCTAATTCAAGGATAGAGATATCAAAAGTTCCACCTCCCAAATCATAAACAGCAATTTTTTGGTCTACATCTTTTTTATCTAAACCATAAGCTAATGCAGCAGCAGTTGGTTCGTTTACAACACGTTCTACTTTCAAACCAGCAATCTCTCCAGCTTCTTTAGTAGCTTGCCTTTGGCTATCGTTAAAATAAGCAGGAACTGTAATTACTGCTCTATCAACTGAAGTACCCAAATAATCTTCCGCTGTTTTCTTCATTTTCTGAAGAACAATAGCAGAAATTTCTTGTGGTGTGTATTTACGGTCACCGATAACCACACGAGGAGTATTGTTATCTCCTTTTACTACCTTATAGGGCATTTGACCTGCTTCTTTCTCTACTTCAGTAAAGGTAGATCCCATAAATCGCTTAATTGAACTAATGGTGTTTTGCGGGTTGGTAATCGCTTGTCTTTTCGCTGGATCACCTACTTTACGCTCACCATTACCATTGTCCATAAACGCGACAATAGATGGAGTTGTTCTTCTTCCTTCACTATTTGGGATAACTACTGGCTCATTACCCTCCATTACAGATACGCATGAATTTGTAGTTCCTAAATCAATACCAATTACTTTACTCATTTTAATTTGATTTGTTAATTGACATAATGCAAACAACTACAATGCCATGTCATAAAAAGATAAAAATGTCAGTTTTTTAAAGAAAAACCTATGACAAAAAGACACTTCTATTGAATAAAACCAAGGTCTTTGGTTTTTTCATTGGTTTGGATTAAGCCTATTGTGGATGGGTGAAAACTAAGGTTTTCAAAAGATGCAATATTTCTAGAAGCAAACAGCCCTATACCATTTTCAATGTTTGTAAACTCTGGTTTTTTCTGAACAATTCCAATAGAAGGTTTATTTACGCTCAGATAGGTATTAAAATCATCTGAAATACCATAGAATGTCAAATCAAAATCAACGAGCTTTCTCTCAATATTTATATCCTGGGGCATAACGGAAGATAAATTAGTAAAAAAGCCTGATGATGCGACAAGATATCTACCTAGTTCAAATCCTCTTAGACTTTGTGTCTTTCCCAAATTGACTAGGGTCCACTTGTAATCTATAACTTGCTCTTGTGATGGATCATCTTTTCGAGTTTCCCTAACTCTAAAATCCATTTCAACTTTATATGCTCTTGCATACTTACCTTCCTGAAAGGTTACAGGTATTGATTCATTTGAAAAATAAATTGTTCCTCCTGTATTACTGATAGGCCCTTTGATTTCTGCCTGACCGATACTTGATATAGTTGCTCTACACACATATCCAGTTTTTGGATTACGTACCACGAGTTTATATTGATAATCTGTCGCAAACTGAGAGGGTTTTATAGGGTCAGATAATTCATATAAAAAATTATCCTCACTATAAAAAAGTCCTGAATCCTTTTCCATCCCAATGTCGTTGCCATTGACTTTTCGTAACGTAAAAGTTTGACTGTAGGAACTATTAGCAAACTCCTCTAGCGTGACATCTAACGAATCAAAATAAACAGAATCTAAATTATTCGAAAAAGCTAAAGCAGCCTGGTCTTCATCGAGATAAGCCCGTTGTATTCGAATATAATTTTTAGCTTGATTTGGATTAATTGCACCATATACTACAGCTATCTCTTTCCAATCTGCAGCAATATTTACCTCATTCTCACACCCCCAAAAGAAAGAGGTCATAACAAGAAGTAATACAAGATTCCTAATCGTTTTTTGCATAATTTTAGTTTAGCTTTGCAAAGCTTTCACAAATAAAATGAGATTCCTAATATTTGTTTTTACAATTGGTACATTTATTTTAACGCAAGGTCAGAATGTACTCACCAATTTTGATGATACACTTTGCTTAGAAAACTTTAACGATAATTCTACCAAAAAGTTTCCTCAGAAGTTTAATAGTTTAGAATTGTCCATTATTGAAAATGGCTACTATCGAATTAACCGCATCGAAACATCGGGACGTTCAATTGCATACTTAAAATCAGATAATAACATTAAAAGTTTTGAGCTCAAAACTTTCATTAAATTTTCCAAAAGTCCAAATATTTCAACTGGCGGAGTTATTTTTCATAGTCAGTCTAATCCGAATAGAGCCCTATTTTTTGAAATAAACAATGAGCGAAAGTATAGAATCACTCAACTTTTCAATCAGCAATCCAAACTATTGAGCGGGGAACCTAAACACCTTGGTTGGGTTAAAAGTCCATCGATTGAAAAATCGGGATCCAATACAATTACCATACGATCAGATAATGGATACAGTGACTTTTTTGTCAACGGAAACTACATTTACACCATTTACGACATTCAACTACAAGAAGGAAGAATTGGTTTATTTGCCGGAGCAGAAAGCGAAATAATTATTGATGACTTTCTTTTAAAAACAAAGCTTGAAAAAGAAGAAATTATTGGGATTTCAACAGATAATAAAAAAAATGAAGTTGAACCCAATATTGAATTTCAAGAAGTGATTTTAATATTTAAAGCAAAAATTGATAAGCAACAAGCTAAGATAGTATCCCTGCAGAAAGACTTAGATAAATATAGAGGCATGCTGAACTATGATACCACATTAGTCTCTAGGGCATCTTTTCTAGAAACTGAAAACAGAGTATTGTCTTTCAAACTTGATTCAACCACCCAGGTACTGAATCAAAATCAAAGTAGACTAGCCTACCTAGAATCCATAAAAGAGGATGTTGAAAAAGGCTCCAATGGTGATTTGGTATTGAACTTAACATCCATTTTAGCAGAATTGAAAAAAGAAAATAGGTCATTGAAAAATGATCAAATTGCCTACAAAACCAAAAACGAACAACTCAAAGAAGACAACAAGGTTCTCCTTCGAGAAATTGATCGATTGAAATCCTTAACTGAACCACAAAACTAAAACTACGATGAGTACTGCAAAAAAAGACATCAAAAAGGTGACTACTCACCAACTTCAAGAGATGAAAACTCGCGGAGAAAAAATATCTATGCTTACCGCATATGATTACTCATTTGCAAAAATATTAGATGACGCAGGCATCGATGTCATTCTTGTTGGGGACTCTGCAAGTAATGTTATGGCTGGTCACGATAGCACTCTTCCTATTACTTTGGATCACATGATTTATCACGCCCAGTCTGTTATCCGTGCTGTCGACCGAGCATTAGTCGTTGTCGACTTGCCCTTTGGGAGTTATCAAGGAAACAGCTCAGAAGCTCTTAGAAGTGCTATTCGAATCATGAAAGAAAGTGGTGCACATTCTGTAAAGCTTGAGGGTGGTGCGGAAGTTATTGAATCAGCTAAACGAATTCTTTCTGCAGGAATCCCTGTCATGGGACACCTCGGACTAATTCCACAAAGTATCTATAAATTTGGTACATATACTGTTCGAGCAAAACAAAAAGAAGAAGCAGAGAAACTAATAGCTGACGCTAAATTGTTGGAGGAAGCTGGATGTTTTGCAATTGTGTTAGAAAAAATCCCTGCAAAATTAGCCACACAAGTTGCACAAAGCATTACCATCCCAGTCATTGGAATTGGAGCAGGAAGCGGAGTAGATGGACAAGTATTGGTTATTCACGATTTACTTGGAATTACAAAAGAGTTTTCTCCTCGTTTTTTAAGAAGGTATCTTAATCTCTATACTGAAATGAAGAATGCCGTAAGCCATTACATTAAAGATGTTAAAGCGGTAGATTTCCCGAATGATAAGGAACAATATTAAAGTTCTTCAATTGCTGCACTTAGCCCCTGATTGAGGAGAGCTTTACAAATGGGTGTAAGTTCGATTTCTGTTCCATTTTTGACTTGACATTTTCCTTTGTAATGAACAATCATAGCACATTGTTCAGCTTGTTCGTCAGAATGCTTGCAATATTTTACCAGGCAATGAATAACATGATCAAATGTATTGACATCGTCATTATACAAAATAATCGCAAAGCCTTTATCGACATCTGTCAATAAAGAAATATCCTCAAGCTCTTGTGTATCAGAGTTCAAAATCATGACTTACTTCGAAATAAATTTGCTTTACTCTCTTCCCCGTTAAGTAGTCGTATAATATTTTTTTTATGGGTAATTACGACCATTAAGGCTGCTGCAACACCAAATGCTATCAATAAAGGTTCATCTCTATGAAAAATATAAATGGTAAAAATAGGAAATGATATAGTTGCTATAATACTACTTAAAGACACATATCGTGTAAGCAATAAAACCAATACAAATAAGGCTACGCATGCTACTGCAAGTATGTAATGAATCCCAATCAGCATTCCAAATAAAGTAGCAATACCCTTTCCTCCGTTGAAATTTTCAAAAACTGGAAAGATATGCCCCACAACAGCCAGAATACCAAATAACAACTGAAGATTAACGTACTGATCTGTGCCATGAGAAACACTCGGAATGTAAAGTATTAAACTAGCAGCAGTTACTCCTTTTAAAATATCAAGTAGTAATACTACAATACCTGCTTGAGTTCCTAAAACTCTAAATGTATTGGTTGCACCAGCATTACCACTTCCGTAATCACGAATATCCTTGCCAAAATAAGATTTACCAATCCATACACTACTGGGAATACTTCCAATAATGTAGGCTATGATACCCCAAAATATTACGGCTGAAAACTGCATATTCGTCTTTCGAGATTAATTATTTTTTATTTAATAAGAAGTGCATCACCATAACAAAGAAAATTATATCCTTTTTTAATGGCAGTCTCATATACTTTCAT
>Ga0206677_10000021_pt1 | contig 124340 bp, 117 predicted proteins | sample M130m12015metaG_FD_155475 | JGI IMG/M metagenome (GOLD analysis project Ga0206677, IMG submission 155475) | Ammonia-oxidizing marine archaeal communities from Monterey Bay, California, United States - M1 30m 12015 | ecosystem: Environmental > Aquatic > Marine > Intertidal zone | place: USA... | reverse complement strand
AGCAGCAGCTAAGAAGCCAGCGGCTAAAGCAGCAGCAGCTAAGAAGCCAGCGGCTAAAACAGCAGCAGCTAAGAAGCCAGCGGCTAAAGCAGCAGCAGCTAAGAAGCCAGAGGCTAAAGCAGCAGCAGCTAAGAAGCCAGCGGCTAAAACAGCAGCAGCTAAGAAGCCAGCGGCTAAAGCAGCAGCAGCTAAGAAGCCAGCGGCTAAAGCAGCAGCAGCTAAGAAGCCAGCGGCTAAAGCAGCAGCAGCCAAGAAGCCAGCGGCTAAAAAACAAAAAAAATCAACTGCTAAAAAATAGTAACATAGTATTAAAAAAAATAAGATTGGGCTGAAAGGCCCGATTAGAATTGGAGACCATATTTGAAGCTCGTTGACACAAAAAGTCGAAGCCAAACGCGATTAGCCTCTGTAGTTATTCTAATTACGATGGTTATATGGATGGCTTTACAATGGGCTGGTGGTCTTATTGGATTAGAGGCACGCTATGTGTTTCTTTTGGATTTTTTTGCATTAGCGGCATTTGCCTGGTCTCTGATGGTATTAATAAGAGTTTGGCTCAGGCGCCAATGACTAAGAAAGTTATAAACTGATGTTAAAAGACGAAGATCGCATCTTTACTAATCTTTACGGCATGCATGACCGATCATTGAGAGGTGCCCAATCTCGTGGGCATTGGTCTGAAACGGCTAAAATTATTAAAAATGGGCATGACTGGATTATTGATGAAATGAAAAACTCTGGTTTGCGTGGACGCGGCGGAGCAGGTTTTCCAACAGGTTTGAAATGGTCTTTTATGCCTAAAGAGTCTGATGGCCGCCCAGCGTATCTAGTAATTAACGCCGATGAGTCCGAGCCTGGAACATGTAAAGATCGTGAAATAATGAGAAATGATCCACATGCTCTGATTGAAGGTGCGTTAATTGCATCATTTGCGATGAGCTCAAACGCTTGCTATATTTATATCCGTGGTGAATTTATTCGAGAACGTGAAGCACTTCAACTGGCAATAGATGAGTGTTATGATGCAGGCTTGCTAGGGAAAAATGCTGCTAAATCAGGCTGGGATTTTGATATTTATCTGCATCATGGAGCTGGTGCTTATATCTGTGGTGAAGAGACAGCTTTACTTGAAAGCCTTGAAGGTAAAAAAGGTATGCCTCGAATGAAACCTCCATTTCCTGCTGGAGCTGGTTTGTACGGCTGCCCGACTACTGTTAATAATGTTGAGTCAATTGCTGTTGTTCCAACAATTTTACGCCGAGGAGGAGACTGGTTTAAATCCTTTGGCCGTGAAAACAATTATGGGACAAAGTTATTTGCCATATCCGGTCATGTTAACAATCCCTGTGTTGTAGAAGAGGCCATGTCTATCCCCCTTCAGGAGCTTTTAGATCGGCATTGTGGCGGTGTTCGTGGTGGATGGAAAAATCTAAAAGCGGTTATACCAGGCGGGTCTTCAGTGCCGTTGTTGCCAGCAGATATTTGCAGTGATGCCATAATGGATTTTGATTGGTTGAGGGAGCAAAGGTCTGGATTAGGAACAGCAGCAGTTATTGTTATGGATCAAAATACTGATATCATAAAAGCAATATGGAGATTATCAAAATTTTATAAACATGAAAGCTGTGGTCAGTGTACTCCATGCAGAGAAGGTACAGGCTGGATGATGCGTGTAATGGATAGATTGGTTAAAGGTGATGCTGAACCAGATGAAATTGATATGTTGTTAGATGTCACCAAGCAAGTTGAAGGTCATACAATATGTGCTTTAGGTGATGCTGCTGCATGGCCTATTCAAGGATTAATACGTCACTTTAGGGATGAAATTGAAGACCGTATTAAACATAAACGTAATGGCCGAGTTTCACAATTTGCTGCAGAATAAAAAGGATTTATGAATGCGTTTGGCGACATTTACATTATTTGGATTTATAATGATATATCCTGTGAGTGCTTTTTCACAATCAGCTCTATGGGATGTCGCCACAATAAATAGGGGTTTATTTAATATTGGAATTGCTCATGGTATTAGGAAAAACTGTTCCTTTATAAAAGCAAATACTTTGGTCGGAATAAGTTATGTTTGGAGTCTCATGGGCCATGCAACAGACGCTGGCTTCACAATGAAAGAAACACGTGAATTTATAGATAATGATGCTGAAAAAGAAATATTAAGATCAAGAGTAAATAAATATTTTCTTTCATTAGGAATAAACCCAAGAAAAAGTAATTCTCTTTGTGAGCTTGGCAAAGAGGAAATTGTTAACAAAAGCCAAATTGGCAAACTACTAAGGATGAATTAGGCACATGTCTGATCTAAGAAAAATCATTATTGATGGGCAAGAAGTTGAAGTTGATGGGGCTATGACACTCCTTCAAGCTTGTGAAGTTGCAGATGTTGAAATTCCAAGATTTTGTTATCATGAGCGACTAACAATTGCTGGTAATTGTAGAATGTGTTTGGTCGAAGTCGTTGGTGGTCCTCCTAAACCTGCAGCATCATGTGCAATGCAAGTACGCGATGTTCGAGGTGGGCGTAATGGTGAACTGCCAGAAATCAAAACAACCTCACCAATGGTAAAAAAGGCCCGTGAAGGTGTCATGGAGTTTTTATTAATTAATCATCCATTAGACTGCCCAATCTGTGACCAGGGTGGTGAATGTGACCTCCAGGATCAAGCAATGGCATATGGCGTAGATTTTTCACGCTTTAGGGAGCCTAAGCGTGCGGTAGATAACCTTGATTTGGGCCCTCTAGTAGAAACTACAATGACGCGATGCATTTCATGTACAAGATGTGTGCGTTTCACTACAGAAGTTGCTGGTATCACCCAGATGGGTCAAACAGGTCGTGGTGAAGATTCTGAAATTACATCATATCTTAACGAAACTTTAGATAGTGAATTGCAAGGAAATATAATTGACTTGTGTCCAGTTGGCGCATTAACTTCAAAGCCTTACGCATTTACTGCTCGTCCTTGGGAACTAATGAAAACGGAAACCATTGATGTAATGGATGCCTTGGGATCAAATATTCGTGTTGATACAAAAGGCCGCGAGGTTATGCGAATTCTTCCAAGAAATCACGATGATGTAAACGAAGAATGGATTTCAGATAAAACTAGATTTGTTTGGGATGGTTTACGCCGTCAGCGACTTGATCAGCCGTATGTTCGTAAGGGTGGGAAATTAAAACCTGCGACCTGGGACGAAGCTTTTTCCACAATTAATAAAGCATTGGACGGTAAAAAAATTGCAGCAATTGCAGGCGATTTAGTATCTGTTGAAGCAATGTATGCGCTTAAGAAAATGGTTAAAGATCTGGGTGGTATTACGGAGTGTCGAGTGGATGACGCTAAGCTGCCAATTGACAATAGGGCAGCATATGTGGGGACTGCAAAAATAACTGATATCGATGATGCAGAAACAATTTATCTAATTGGAACTAATCCTAGAAGCGAAGCACCTGTTTTAAATGCAAGAATTAGAAAAGCATATATGAATGGTGCTAACATAAAATTAATTGGTGAACCAATCGATTTAACATATTCTTACGATCACATCGGTAATGATCGAAAATCATTGGATTTATTATTAGCTGATGAGATTTCAAATAGTTTGTCAGAAAAAAAATCTATTATTGTACTTGGCCAAGGTGCATTATGTGAAGCTGATGGTGAAGCAGTTTTAGCATCTGTGCAAAATCTAGCAAAGAAAACAAATTCAAAATTACTGATTTTACATACTTCTGCTGCACGCGTTGGAGGCATGGATATTGGATTTAATACAAAAGGTGGAATTAATGCTGCATTAAAAGGTGCTGATGTTGTTTTTAACCTAGGGGCAGATGAAATACAGCTTCCTAATGAGAATGTGTTCGTTGTATATCAAGGTTCACATGGGGATCGTGGCGCGCACGGAGCTAATGTCATTTTACCTTCTGCTGCATATACTGAAGAAAGTGGTATTTTTGTAAATACAGAAGGTCGGGTTCAAATGGCTGAAAGAGCTAGTTTTCCTCCTGGTCAGGCAAAAGAAAATTGGGCAATATTGCGAGCATTATCATCAGTTTTAGGCGTTAAATTACCTTTTGATAACCTAAATTCTTTGAGAGCTGAATTGTTTAAAGAATTTCCTGAAATAAATAACTTTGATCAAGTTACAGAAAATTCAGGAAAAGCTCTTAAAGTAACTAAGTTGGGTGATGCCACATTTAAATATGCTATTTCCGATCATTATTTGACTAATCCGATAGCAAGGGCTTCAGAAGTTATGGCTGAATTATCAAAAAACACAAAAGAACGCGCCGCTTTGGCCGTTGCCGCTGAATAGAGGGTTTAAAAATGGATTTTTTCCAAACTAATTTGGGTATATTCTTAACTGTTTTAGGGCAAACTTTACTGGTTCTTGGATTTGTAATGATTAGCTTATTACTATTGGTATACGGTGATAGAAAAATTTGGGGAGCAGTGCAAATGCGACGTGGCCCTAATGTGGTTGGTCCATGGGGTATATTGCAAACCATAGCAGATGCATTGAAATATGTTGTGAAAGAAGTTGTCGTTCCTGCTGGTGCAGATAAGACAGTCTTCTTTTTAGCTCCATTAGTCTCATTCATACTTGCTGCTATAGCATGGGCGGTAATACCATTTAATGGCAGATGGATCCTCGCTGACCTTAATGTTGCTGTATTGTATGTATTTGCGGTGTCTTCATTAGAGGTTTACGGAGTAATAATGGGAGGTTGGGCCTCCAACTCCAAATATCCGTTCCTTGGTTCATTGCGCTCAGCTGCCCAAATGATTTCATATGAAGTTTCAATTGGCTTCATAATCATAGGTATTATTATTTCAACGGGCTCATTAAGTTTTATAAATATTGTTGAGGCTCAAGCTGGATCTTATGGATTGCTGAACTGGTATTGGTTACCACATTTACCGATGGTTTTTTTGTTTTTCATATCGGCTCTAGCTGAAACTAATAGACCACCTTTTGATTTGCCTGAAGCAGAATCTGAACTTGTTGCAGGTTATCAAGTCGAGTATTCTTCAACACCATTTTTATTATTTATGGCAGGAGAATATATTGCAATTTGGTTGATGTGTGCACTTACTACAATATTATTCTTTGGTGGGTGGTTATCGCCACTTCCAGATGCATGGATAGAATATATACCATTTTTAGGTCATGGTGCTCTTTGGATGGTTCTTAAAATGGGTTTCTTCTTTTTCTTATTTGCTATGGTTAAAGCTATAACCCCACGGTATCGCTATGATCAGTTAATGAGGTTAGGCTGGAAAGTATTCTTGCCATTTTCACTTGTTTGGGTCGTAATTGTTGCTTTTCTTGCTCAATACGGTGCTTTTGGAGGTGCTTATGCACGCTGGACAATTGGTGGTTGATGCGGAATTAAAATGAATAAAACTACTAACAATTTTACTATTGATGATTTTGACTGAATTTTTGTTAAATAATTACTAAAGTTTGTTAATATTGAGTGCTTTTTTGTTGAAGAAAGCTTGAATTTATATAATTACGGCACTGTCGCGCTAACTCATAAAAAGCATGACATGTTTTAGAGAAGAACGCTGAGGAGATCAAAATGTCATTTGACTATGTACGTGCTGGGAAATATTTTTTATTAGCGGACTTTTTTATTGGCATGAAGCTAGGCCTTAAGTATTTCTTTAAACCAAAGGCAACTTTAAATTATCCACACGAAAAAGGTCCATTGTCACCTCGTTTTAGAGGTGAGCATGCACTACGTAGATATGCTAATGGTGAAGAAAGATGTATTGCTTGTAAATTATGTGAAGCAGTTTGTCCTGCTCAAGCTATAACAATCGATGCAGAGCCACGTGAAGATGGATCTCGAAGAACCACTCGTTATGACATCGACATGACTAAATGTATTTATTGCGGCTTTTGCCAAGAAGCATGTCCTGTAGATGCTATAGTAGAAGGGCCAAATTTTGAATTTGCAACTGAAACACGTGAAGAACTCTTCTACAATAAGAATAAATTACTTTCCAATGGAGATCGTTGGGAAGCTGAAATATCTCGCAATTTAGAACTTGATGCACCATATCGCTAGGAATAATAATGACCATTACTTTATTCGCATTTTATCTTTTTTCGATTACGGCCGTAATGTCCGCACTGTTTGTTGTGGTTGCGCGTAATCCTGTCCATTCAGTTTTATGGCTTATCCTTACATTTTTTTCGGCTGCGTCTATGTTTGTTTTAATGGGTGCTGAGTTTGTTGCTATGCTTCTAGCAATTGTTTACGTCGGTGCCGTAGCTGTACTTTTCTTATTTGTTGTGATGATGTTAGACGTTGATTTTGTTGAATTGAAATCGGGTATGCAGAAATACTTTTTGATTGGCTCATCAATAGGATTAGTTCTCTTAATGGAACTTGGTCTTGTTATTAGCCACTGGAAGGTTGCTCCTGAAGCTGGGAGTTTGCTACAATCTCCCACTCCACCCATCGATACAACCCATAATACATTGGCACTAGGCCAAATACTTTACAGTGATTATATTTATTTATTTCAAATCGCGGGCTTAATTCTCTTAACAGCAATGATTGGGGCAATTGTTTTAACACTTCGTCACCGCACAGATGTTAAAAGGCAAAGCGTTGTAGATCAAATGCAGCGTGATCCAGCCGATGCAATGGAAGTTATAACGGTTAAGCCGGGGCAGGGATTATGATATCAGTTGAACACTACTTAACGGTTGCAGCTTTATTGTTTGTTATTGGAATTTTTGGAATATTTTTAAATCGTAAAAATGTTATTGTTATACTCATGTCGATAGAATTAATGTTATTGGCTGTAAATATAAATTTTGTAGCCTTTTCTACGCATTTAAATGACTTAGCTGGACAGGTATTTACACTGTTTATTTTGACTGTTGCCGCCGCAGAGGCAGCAATTGGATTAGCAATTCTAGTCTGCTTCTTCAGGGTTCGAGGAACCATAGCTGTAGAAGATATTAATGTGATGAAAGGCTAACTCATGGAAATTGTTTTATTATTCGCCCCGCTAGTCGGTTCCATCATTTGTGGGTTTGGTCATCGTATTTTGGGTGAAAAAATATCCATGATGGTGTCAACTGGAGCTCTTTTCATATCTGCAATATTATCTTGGGTTGTATTCATTAATTTTCATGGTGATGGCCATACAATTTCTCTTTTCCGTTTTATAGAAAGTGGAAGCTTATCAGCTGATTGGGCCATTCGAATGGATCGATTAACTGCCATAATGTTAGTTGTCATTAATACTGTTTCTGCATTAGTTCATTTATATTCTTGGGGATACATGGATAAAGATCCACAATGGAAACAAGGTGAAAGCTATAAACCCCGCTTCTTTGCTTATTTGTCGTTCTTTACATTTGCTATGTTGATGCTGGTAACGTCGGATAATTTATTGCAAATGTTTTTTGGATGGGAAGGTGTCGGTGTTGCATCCTATCTTCTTATTGGATTTTATTATCGTAAACCTTCCGCTGGTGCTGCAGCTATGAAAGCATTTATTGTAAATAGAGTTGGTGACTTTGGTTTTGCATTAGGTATATTTGGATTGTTTTACTTATCAGGAAGTATAAATTTTTCTGAGGTTCTAGATCCACATAATGCTAAAGAATTAAGTAAAACTTCATTCCAATTTTTATCATGGCAATTAAATGCTCTAGAAGTAATCACAATGCTATTGTTTATTGGCGCAATGGGTAAATCTGCACAGTTGATGCTACATACCTGGTTGCCTGATGCGATGGAGGGACCAACACCTGTATCTGCACTAATCCATGCTGCAACCATGGTAACAGCGGGTGTATTCATGGTATGCCGGCTTTCTCCATTAATGGAATATGCAACATTTACTCCAAATTTTATTGTTTTAATTGGTGCAACAACGGCATTTTTTGCAGCAACAGTTGGGTTGGTCCAAAATGATATTAAGCGTGTTATTGCATACTCAACTTGTTCACAATTGGGTTATATGTTTGTTGCCGCAGGTGTGGGTGCTTATGGTGCTGCAATGTTCCACTTATTCACACACGCATTTTTCAAGGCAATGCTGTTTTTAGGTGCGGGGTCTGTAATTCATGCAATGCATCATGAACAAGATATGAGAAACTACGGGGCTCTTAGAAAGAAAATACCATACACATTTGCGGCAATGATGATTGGAACTCTTGCAATCACTGGAGTTGGCATACCATTGACGCACTATGGGTTTGCAGGATTTTTATCTAAAGATGCAATAATAGAAAGTGCTTATGGGGCAGGAACTGGTGTCGGACAATATGCATTTGTTATGTTAGTTGTAGCTGCTGCGATGACAAGTTTTTATTCATGGCGCCTAATATTTCTTACCTTCTATGGAAAAGCCCGGGGCAATTCACACACACATGATCATGCACATGAGAGTCCACTTGTAATGATACTCCCACTAGCTGTCCTAGCTCTAGGGGCAGTTTTTTCTGGAATGATCTGGTATGAAGATTTCTTTGGCGATCACTGGGAAGAATTTTTTGGTTCATCGCTATACGCAAATCATGAAACTAATCATGTTGTACATGATGCACACTATGTTGCTAATTGGGTTAAAGCTTCTCCTTTCTTTGCTATGTTGTTTGGGTTCATCATGGCGATGTGGTTCTACATTTGGGCTCCAGAAAATCCTGCAAAGTTGGCAAAACAACAAAATGCAGTTTACTTATTCTTTTTGAATAAATGGTATTTTGATGAACTTTATGAAATTATATTCGTACGACCATCTAAATGGTTAGGAAATTTCCTTTGGAAAAGAGGAGATGGTAGTTTAATTGATGGCGGTATTAATGGGATAGCGTTGGGAATTATCCCACTTTTAACTCGTAAATATCAGGGAATGCAGTCGGGTTATTTATTCCACTATGCGTTTACAATGGTTATTGGTGTAGCTGTGATTGTTACATGGTTTGCTCTAACTGGAGGGTCTAACTAATGGATAATCTTCTATCAATTGTAATTTTCCTTCCATCCTTAGCAGCACTAATCTTAGCTGTTATTTTAAGAGGTGAAGATGAACTATCGCAAAGAAATGCAAAAATACTAGCCTTAATTGCTACATTAGCTACTTTTGTAATTAGTTTGCCATTGTTAACTCAATTTGATCCAACAAATACAAGTTTCCAGTTTGTGGAAGAATATAATTGGTTGGCAGGATTGAAATACAAAGTTGGACTTGATGGTATTAGTATTTTATTTGTGATGCTAACAACGTTCTTGATGCCTATTGTTATCGGAGCATGTTGGACTGTTTCAAGCCGGGTTAAAGAATATATGATTATGTTTCTATTACTAGAAACAATGATGTTAGCTGTTTTTAGTTCTTTAGATATAATACTTTTTTATGTAGTATTTGAAGCTGGCTTAATTCCAATGTTCTTAATTGTAGGTATTTGGGGTGGTAAGGATCGCATATACGCTGCCTTTAAATTATTTTTATATACATTACTTGGTTCAGTTCTAATGTTGATCGCAATAATTTATATGTGGTTTGAAGCTGGTACTACGGATATACCTACATTGATGCAGCATCAGTTTTCATCTGAAAATATGATCATATTTGGAATAACCATTATAGGTGGTATACAGACACTATTATTTTTAGGATTTTTTGCTTCGTTTGCCGTTAAAATGCCAATGTGGCCTGTTCACACTTGGTTGCCAGATGCGCACGTGCAGGCTCCTACTGCGGGGTCAGTTGTCTTAGCAGCTATATTGCTCAAAATGGGCGGATATGGATTCTTAAGATTTAGCTTACCAATGTTCCCTGTCGGATCAGATGTTATGGCAACTTTTGTGATGACACTTTCTGTAATTGCAATCATTTACACATCCTTAGTTGCACTTGTTCAAGAAGATATGAAAAAATTAATTGCGTATTCTTCTGTAGCCCATATGGGGTTTGTAACAATGGGTATTTTTGCGCTTAATAAGCAAGGTTTAGATGGAGCCATATTCCAAATGCTTAGCCATGGATTTATCTCAGCAGCTTTGTTTTTGGGTGTAGGTGTAATCTATGATAGAATGCATACTCGAGATATAGATGCTTACGGTGGTCTAGTAATTCGTATGCCAGTTTTTGCATTAATATTTATGCTTTTCACTATGGCAAACGTTGGTTTGCCTGGAACATCTGGTTTTGTAGGTGAATTCTTAACTTTAACTGCTGCATTTAAGGCAAATACATGGATCGCATTTGGTGCGACGACTGGTGTTATCCTATCAGCTGGTTATGCATTATGGTTATATAGAAGGGTTGTTTTTGGAGATTTAGTTAAAGAAAGTTTAAAGGGTATATCTGATATGGATGTACGCGAAAAACTTTTAATGACTCCATTAATTATAATGACAATACTACTAGGAATTTATCCTGCATTAATTTTAGATTTAATAGGTCCATCTGTTAATGCTTTATTAGAGCAAGTACATGCCGCGCAGGGAGTTGTGTCTGATGCATCTTCCAAAGTCACACATTAAAGGGTTATCAAAACTATGATCAGCACGGATATCAATATAGTCTTACCAGAAATTACTTTAGCTGTATTCTCGATGGCGGCACTAATGATTGCGGTTTATGGTGGAAAAGACCGATTAGCAGGACTAATGTTCTGGGCAACTTCTGGAATTATGGGCTTACTAGGCTTATGGCTAGCATTTTTAGAACCCGGTTCATCATCAGCATTTAACGGTTCCTTCATAAATGATGGATATGCTCGTTTTGCTAAAGTTGTAATATTGTTTGGCGCTGCTGCAATGTTATTATTGTCTCAAGATTATTTAGAAAAAAATAAATTATTAAAGTTTGAATTCCCTATTTTAATTGCTTTGGCAACGCTAGGTATGATGTTGATGGTATCTGCTGGAGATTTGATGGCATTGTATATGGGATTAGAGTTACAATCTCTTGCACTTTATGTAGTTGCATCATTCCGTAGAGATAGCATTCGTTCAACAGAAGCTGGGCTGAAATATTTTGTTCTTGGGGCTTTGTCTTCTGGGTTATTACTTTATGGTGCATCATTAGTTTATGGGTTTTCTGGAACGACTAATTTCGCTGGTATTTCAGAAACAATAAATGATGGTGATCTCGGATTAGGTATGCTTTTTGGATTAGTTTTCTTGTCGGTTGGTATGGCTTTTAAAGTCTCTGCAGCTCCATTTCACATGTGGACACCAGATGTCTATGAAGGTTCTCCAACTCCTGTTACTGGATTTTTTGCAACGGCACCAAAAGTAGCTGCTGCTTGTTTGTTTGGTAGGGTTGTTCACGATGCATTTGGTGCTGCAGTTTCTGATTGGCAGCAAATTATTGCATTTTTATCTTTTGTTTCAATGTTTCTTGGTGCAATTGCCGCTATTGGGCAGACAAATATTAAACGCTTGATGGCATATTCATCTATTGCTCACATGGGGTTTGCTTTGCTTGGATTATCATCTGGCACACAAGAAGGTGTTCAAGCTTTATTAATTTATATGGCAATATATGTGACTATGAATATTGGTGTTTTTGCTTTTATTCTAAATATGGAACGTGATGGACAACCCGTAACGGATATTAGGTCTCTTGGTTTATATTCTCGTGTTGAGCCATTGCGAGCTGCTGCATTGGCAGCCTTAATGTTTAGCCTTGCTGGTATTCCACCTTTAGTTGGATTTTTTGGCAAACTTTATGTTTTAAAAGCTGCAATCAATGCTGGAATGTCATGGTTGGCTATATCTGCTGTTATAGCTTCAGTTATTGGGGCATTCTATTATTTGCGTATTATTTATTTTATGTATTTTGGGAATGAGGTGGATAAAATGACTGGTAAAATGCCAATATTACATAAAATAGCATTATACGGAGCAACTTTAATAATGCTGATAGGATCAATAAACTTATTTGGAATTGAATCAGTTGCTGCGGATGCCGCGGCGTCACTTTTTAAATGATGGAATGGCCAGATGGTTTTGGCCGCATTACCCTTGATACGATCGATAGTACGAACAAAGAAGCTTCTAGGCTTGCAAGTGATATAACCCAACCTACTTGGATTTTGGCTGAAGAACAAACATCTGGTGTCGGCCGTCGAGGTAGAAAATGGTCAAGCCAAAAAGGTAATTTTTCATCAACACTATTGATGCCGATATCAGGGGATTTATCATCTGTTGCTCTTCATAGTTTTGTTGCAAGTTTGGCCTTAAGAGATACTTTTCTTCACATAACGAATGAGCCAAATAAATTTAATTTGAAGTGGCCTAATGATGTCTTGATGGATGGGTGCAAAGTCGCAGGAATTTTATTGGAAACATGTGGGATTGGTCCAAGTCATTTAAATATTGGTATTGGGGTAAACTTATCTATTTTGCCTGAATCTGATAAGATTGAAACATTATCAACCAAACCAATTTGTCTTGGCATTGAAATTTTACCAATAGATTTTTTGACAATATTAGCTAATTTTTTTGCCATTAGGTTAGAACAGTTTGATACATCTGGATTTAGACAAATACGCTTAGATTGGTTAAAAAGTGCTGCAAATATAGGAAAAGTAATTACTGCAAGAATGCCAAATTCAGAAATTACAGGAAAATTTGTAACTGTAGACGAACAGGGTGCTGTTGTATTACAAGCAGACGATATGAAACATACAATTCATGCAGCTGATATTTTTTTCTAGGGGATCGATATGTTATTAGCAATAGATGTTGGCAATACTAATACTGTCTTTGCGATTCATGATGGTAAAAAATTTGTTGCTTACTGGAGGTGTGAAACTTTAGTTGGGCGAACAGCAGATGAATATTTTGTGTGGCTCAACCAACTAATGAAATTAAATAAGATTGTTGGTGATATTGTTCGAGTTGTTGTGAGTTCGACAGTACCTAGGGTTGTATTTAATTTGCGAGTATTATCAGATCGATATTTCAATTGTCGTCCTCTTGTTATTGGCAAACCTGATTGTTTTTTAGGAATTGATGTGCGCGTTGACTCTGGCACTACAGTTGGTGCAGATCGACTTGTTAATACAATAGGTGCGCATGATCAATTTGGAGGTGATTTAATAGTTGTGGATTTTGGTACAGCAACAACTTTCGATGTTGTTGATCAAGATGGCGCATATATAGGTGGGGTTATAGCACCAGGAGTTAATCTTTCTTTGTTAGCGCTGCACGAAAGAGCAGCTGCTTTACCTCATATCGATATTGCACAACCCGAAAATGTTATTGGCACTAATACAGTTTCTTGTATGCAATCTGGAATATTTTGGGGGTATATTGGTTTGGTTGAGGGTATTTGTAAAAAAATTAAATTAGAGCATCCGCGACCAATGAAAATAATATCAACAGGAGGTCTCTCAACATTATTTGAACGTGGTACGAATACTATTGACCACATTGACCTACATCTGACATTACACGGACTATATCTGGTAGATCAGAGAAATCGGAAATAAAATGACATCTAAAAATAAATTGATTTACTTGCCTCTTGGCGGAGCAGGTGAAATTGGCATGAATATGTACCTCTATGGTTATGGTCCAAAAGGTAAAGAGCGTTTTATATTAGCTGACGTAGGAGTAACCTTTCCCGCAATGGATGGTACTCCTGGTGTAGACTTAATCATGGCCGATACAAAATTTATTCAAGAAAGAGCTGATCGATTAGATGGGATATTTATAACTCATGCACATGAAGATCACATTGGAGCAATAGGTCTGCTTTGGCCTCATTTAAATGCACCAATATATTGTCGTAAATTTACTGCTGCTGTAGCAAAGGCAAAGATGGAAGATCGAAATCAAAGTTCAGATATGATTGAAATTTTACCACCTTACCCTGAAATGAAAAAAGTAGGTCGCTTTAAAGTTGGAATTTTACCTGTACCACATTCCATACCTGAAGCTTCTGGATTGGTTATTGAAACCCCTGATCAAAGGATTATTCATACAGGTGATCTAAAATTAGATCCCAATCCAGTTGTGGGAGAACCATTTAATCCTAAACTATTTGAAGATCTAGGAAAAAAAGGTGTCGATGTTCTTGTATGTGATAGTACAAATATCTTTTCCAATAAGCCTGGACGATCAGAATCAACCTTGGTTAAGCCGATTGCTGATATGATCAAAAGTGCAAATGGAATGGTTGTTGCAACAACATTTGCATCCAACGTAGCTCGCTTGAAAACTTTGGCACAAGCTGGAATTGATGCTGGGCGCTCTGTGTGTGTTTTGGGAAGGTCAATGCAAAAAATGCTTGGGTATGCTCATTCAACAGGTGTCCTTGATGATTTTCCCCCAACCGTTCAACTTGAAGATGTTCCAAATATTCCTCGCGAGAATTTAATGTTGTTGGTGACTGGATCTCAAGGAGAAGGTAGAGCAGCTTCAGCACAATTAGCTCGAGGTAAATATTTAGGCATAACAATGCAAGATGGTGATACATTTTTATTTTCATCAAAAACTATACCAGGTAATGAAGTTTCTGTTGGTCGGATTATAAATTCATTTGCAATGCAGGGCGTTAACGTCATTGATGATAGCGCTGAGATTTATCATGTTTCAGGACATGCAAATCGACCAGATCTTGAAGAAATACATCGATTATTAAAGCCTAAAACTTTAATTCCAATGCATGGTGAATACCGACACCTCAAAGAACATTCTGAATTAGCTGCATCAAAAGGTATTGAATCTTTAATCGTTCCAAATGGAAGTGTTGTTGAGATTGGCGATAAAGGTGCTAAAATTGTTGATCATATTGAGACTGGAAGAATATATTTAGACGGCTCACGGCTAATTGGTGCTTATGATGGCGTTGTTTTAGATCGTATTAGAATGGCAACTAGGGGTACCGTAGCAATATCACTAGTTATTGAAGGTACTGAAGTTTTGGGCGTTTGGGCGGAACCAATAGGATTGCCGGAAACGGAAGTTTATGAAGATGGACTTGTCGAAATAATTGAAGAGCAAGTAGAAAATACTTTACTAAAATCAAAAGCTAAACTTTTAAAAGATGACCATGAAGTTGAAAAACTAGTTTCAAAAGTTGTTACAAGTGTTTGTAAAAATGAGATTGGTAAAAAACCTATAACAAGAATCTTGATCAATCGTCTTGAAAGCTAAATACTGGATAATTAATTTAATTTAAAAACTATTGTATTTTAACGCAACAGAAATGCTGGCACGTGTTCACCTAAGCCTTTTATTGGTGATTTTGTTTCTTTTACTGCATCACTAGGTGCTGGATTGTTTTTAATTTTAGTATTGTTGTTAGCTTTAGGATTACTCTTAGCCTCAGATTTTTCTTCTTTATTCTCTTGTTTTTTCTCAAGTGGATTAGTTTCTATTTTAGTGTCTATATTTTTTACACGGCTTTTGTTTTCTTGCTTTTTTAATTTTGGTAACTCAACTTCTAGGCGAGGTATTGGCTGTTTAACTAATTCTTCAATCTTATCTAGATGTTTGATCTCATGCGGTAAACATAACATAAAGGCCCAGCCTTTTCTTCCAGCCCTGCCAGTACGCCCAATTCTGTGAACGTAATCTTCTGCATGGATAGGAACATCGAAGTTAAAAACATGTGAAACTGCTGGAATATCTAGTCCTCTAGCTGCAACATCTGATGCTACAAGAAGTGTAATATCATTATTTTTAAAACCTGCTAAGACTTCCATTCTATAACGTTGATCAAGATCACCATGAATTGCACCGACAGAGTGTCCATGTTTTTTTAATGATTTCATTACTATATCCACATCGACTTTACGATTGCAGAATACAATTCCGTTTGTAAGTTTTTCACCTTCATCTTTTATTATAGTACGTAATAAATCACGTTTCTTTTTTGCTTCTAGCTTGCGATTTTCAGCTTTGAAGCAAATTACATTCTGAGTTATATTTTCAGATGTTGTTGCTTGGCGTGCAACTTCAACTAATTTTGGATTTTGTAAGAATTCTTGAGTAATGCGATTAATTTCTGGCGCCATAGTTGCACTAAAAAATAATGTTTGGCGGGTAAATGGCGTTAGTTTAAATATGCGTTCAATATCTGGAATAAAGCCCATATCAAGCATGCGATCTGCTTCATCCACAACCATTATCTCAATACCAGTGAGTAATAATTTACCTCTTTCAAAGTGATCAAGAAGACGACCTGGAGTAGCAATTAATACATCAACACCTCTATCTATTAGTCTGTCTTGATCTTTGAATGAAACACCGCCAATTAAAAGAGCCATATCTAACTTGACATATTTAGCATATTGTTCAAAATTTTCTGCAACTTGAGCAGCTAATTCTCTTGTTGGTGCAAGAACAAGCGAGCGCGGCATACGTGCTCGAGCTCTTCCCCTTGCTAATTTATGGATCATTGGAAGTGTAAAACCAGCTGTTTTTCCAGTTCCAGTTTGTGCAATTCCTAATACATCTCTACCTTCAAGGGCATGAGGAATCGCTTCTGATTGAATGGGTGTGGGGGTATCGTAGCCAACGTCATTTATGGCTTTCATTACTTTTGGACTTAAACCAAGATCGATAAATTTTTTCATATATCCTGCATGTTTTGCGGCGTTAAAATTTGCCGTTTATAACACGGCTCGGCAATCGAAATATTACCAGTACATCAATGACTTTTATTTAACCTATTTGAGCTTAAAGTCAATTCAGACACAGGTTTGACAGATTAATAAATTTTTTTAAAAATTTGATTTGGTATAATATTTTCTGTTGTGATATACATTCACTATATTGAATTAGTTGGATTGTATTAATGAGTTTAAGATTGAAGTTATTGAGTATCCCAATATTTATGACCTTTGGAACAAATCTTTTGTTTGCAAACGAACAAATAGCAGATCAGTATCCTGGATCTGATTTATATTCTAGTCCTTACGAAGTTATACCTAATGTATTCAGTGCTATTGGTGCTACTGCACCTCCTACATTTGAAAACACAGGTCACAATAATAACTTAAGTTTCATAATTACTGGAGATGGTGTGGTAGTTATAAATAGTGGTGCAGCATTTGTTTTGGCAAAAGCAATGCACGAGGAAATAAAAAAAGTTACTGATCAACCTGTTAAATTAATCATAAATGAAAATGCACAAGGTCATGCAATGCTTGGCAATAATTATTGGGCTCAATTAGGGGTGCCTATATTAGCACATAGTCAAGCCGCACATGAGTTTGAAGAACGTGGATATAATATTTTAGAGCGCATGAAATCCTATAACTTAGAAAAATCAAAAGATACTATACTGCAGGGTCCTACAGAAACATTTGAAGATAAATATGTCGTTCCATTTGGCAATTTCCCAATTGAAGTGCTTTATCTTGGTCCTGCTCATAGTACAGGTGATATTTCCGTTTGGTTGCCTGAACAGAAATTAGTTGTGGCTGGTGATATTGCTTTTCATGAGCGAATGCTGCCAATCTTTTCTGACACAAACACAGCAGACTGGCTGCAAACTTGGAAAACTAAATTCGAAAAATTAAATGCATTGTTTGTTATACCTGGTCATGGACATCCAACTAATATGCAACAGGTAAAGCGCTATACATATGATTATCTAATATATTTACGTAATAAAATTTCGATACATCTCGAAAATGGAGGGGAATTGAAAGATGCGTATTATATAGACCAAACTCCATATAATAAATTAGATACATTTGATGAATTAGCAACTAAAAATGCTGGACGTGTTTTTCAAGAAATGGAATTTGAATAGAAAAATTATAACTTATACCATTATATCTTTTGTCGATGTCAAATTAAGATTTGGATAATCACGTTCTACTCGATCGATATCCCATTGTAATCGAGTCATGTATACGGGGTCTCCATCATGATCCATCGCCATATGGCCTTTATTTACGTTTACGAATTTTTCTATTTCGTCTTTTTCACCAGAAAGCCATCTGGCTGAATTGAATTGAGACTGTTCAAACCTTACTGGAATTCCGTACTCTAATTCTATGCGAGATGCTAAAACCTCAAATTGTAATGCACCAACAACACCAATTATCCAGCCTGCACCAATCACTGGTTTAAATAACTTTGCAGCACCTTCTTCAGCAAACTGATTTAGAGCCTTGTCTAAATGTTTAGCTTTCATAGGATCAGTTGCACGAACTGATTGCAATAATTCAGGCGCAAACGAAGGTATACCAGCAAATTTTAAAATCTCATTTTCTGTAAGTGCATCTCCTATACGTAGTTGGCCATGATTTGGAATGCCAATTATATCACCTGCCCAAGCCTCTTCAGCCAATTCTCTATCAGCGGCTAAGAAAAGCATTGGTGATGCAATAGCCATTATTTTTTTTGTTCGTACGTGAGTAAGTTTCATTCCACGTTTAAAATGTCCTGAACATAATCTTACAAATGCAATACGATCTCTATGTTTAGGGTCCATGTTGGCCTGAACTTTAAAAACAAATCCTGTAACTTTATTTTCATTTGGGGATATTGGTCTGATATCAGATGGGCGAACTAATGGTTTTGGTGCAAAATTACCAATACCTGTCATAAGTTCTTGAACGCCAAATGAATTAATAGCAGACCCGAACCAAATTGGTGTCATAGTTCCATCCATAAACGATTGATGATCAAATTTTGGCATCAACTCTTGTGCCATTTCGATTTCTTCTAAGAATTTTTCTAAAAGGTTTTCTGGTACCAACTCAGCTAATTTTGGATCATCTAAGCCAGATATTTTTATACTTTTTGCAACAACGTTACGATCAGCACGGTCCATTAATTCTAACCGATCGTTAAGCATATCATAACAGCCCATAAATTCACGACCTACGCCAATTGGCCAACTTGCAGGTGTCACATCAATTGCCAAATTTTCTTGAATTTCATCTATGATATCAAATGTATCGCGACTTTCACGATCCATTTTGTTGCAAAAGGTCAAAATTGGCATATCCCGCATACGGCATACTTCAAATAGTTTCTGAGTTTGGCTCTCTACACCTTTTGCTCCATCAATTACCATAACTGCTGCGTCTACAGCTGTAAGAGTGCGATAGGTATCTTCTGAGAAATCTGAGTGTCCAGGTGTGTCCACCAAATTAAACCAATAATTATCATATTCAAATGACATGGCTGAAGCGGAAACTGAGATTCCACGGTCTTTTTCCATTTGCATGAAATCTGAACGAGTTCTTCTGGCTTCACCTTTTGCTCTGACTTGGCCTGCCATTTGAATGGCGCCACCATAAAGTAAGAATTTTTCTGTTAAAGTGGTTTTCCCTGCGTCTGGGTGAGAAATAATCGCAAAGGTTCGCCTGCGATCAATTTCTGGCTGGAGAGCTATATTTTCATCTGAACGAATAATCATTAGGTTTCTATATGCAGGCTTTAATAAAAGGGCAAGAATAGTTAAGAAATAATTAGTTTATTTTCATTTAAAACAACAAAAGCGGGTGAAAATAAAAAAATAAAAAAAAATAATTTTTTTGCTAATTTTTGTTGATGCTACTTTAAATATATTTTACGAAACCTAAATAATGAATATTAGTAAATTAGATTGAAATCCAATATGCGTGTTTACAAAGAAGCAATTGCAGCATTTTCTGTTGGTCCGATAATGTATATTCAGGGTATGCTAGTTCGCAAGTATGCGGCTGAATTACCTGAAGCAATTGGCCCTAGAACAGGAATCATAGGGGAGGGCAAACCTCTAAGAGTATTGGTTCTTGGAGATAGTTCTGCTGCGGGAGTTGGCGTTGAAACGCAAGATGAAGCAATTGCAGGCCAGTTGGCTTCACAGCTTTCAGATAAATTTCAAGTCAGTTGGAAGCTTCTTGCAAAAACTGGAGCTACTACAAAATCACATACACAGGTGTTGTTAGAGCAGGTTGAAGGAAAGTTTGATGCTGCAATGATTTGTCTTGGCGTAAACGACGTTACGCATGGAGTAAATTTAAAGGTATGGCTTAAACAACAAACCCGGTTATATGATATCTTAGAGTCACATTTTGGTGTTAAAGATATATATGTGTCAGGCATTCCACCTATAAAATATTTTCCACTCCTACCACAGCCACTCCGTTGGTTTCTTGGGCGCCGTGCAGATAGATTTGATCATTGGTTAGCTGCATTAATAAATAATCGGCACAATTGTTTTCATATTCCTATAAACTTCCCTCATGACAGTTCGCTAATGGCATCAGACGGTTACCATCCAAAAGCTGGTGTTTATGCTCAATGGGCCAGTTGGGTTGCAGAAAAAATTAAAAACAGACATTAATTATAATCACTATAAGGATGTGATTTTTTACATATACGATAGCTATTATGCTTAGACGTATGTAATAGATGAATTTTATATTATCGGAAAATAAAATGTCATTTTTAGCAAATCCAATTGCTCTAGTTATTTTTGTTATGATTACTGGTTTTATCAGTTTAATTATATCAAATCGGTCTGTAACTGTTGAAAGTTTTTTTGATGGTAAAGATGTTGGTGTTGAACCCAGCCTTTGGACTCTCGTTTTAAGCCAAGTCACAACATGGATTTTTGCAAGATCTTTGATGAATGCTGCAATACTGGGATTTTTTTATGGTTTAGCAGGAACGTTAGCCTACACATTTTATTATATTTCATTCCTAACTGGTGGCTTTATTGTTGCACGAATTCGTAAAGAAAAAGCTAACTCTGTTCAGCAATGGATTAGGAATTATTTTGGAAGAGTTGGCTCTTGGACTTACAATTCATTGATCGTAATGCGCTTATTATCAGAAGTATTTGCAAATTTAATAGTGATTGGGCTTATCTTTTCGGCAGCATTTCCAGATTTTAAAATGTCAGGCCAAATTTCAATTATCATACTTGGAATTGTAGGCTTGTTGTATTCATTAAAAGGTGGATTACAAGTAAGTCTGAGGACTGACGTATTTCAAATGGCAGTATTTCTAGTAATTTTTAGCATTGCTTTTATTTACATGATTTTTGGCTCTGATTTCTCCTTCAATTCTATTTTGCAGTCTACTGGAGTCCATGAGCAAGCTGCTAGACCAGGTTACGTTTTGATTTATGTTGCTTTACTACAAGTTTTTTCATATCCAGCACATGACCCAGTTATGATGGACCGTGGATTTATAGCAAATCAAAATAAAACTAACTATAGCTTCATTTTAGCTTTTCTACTTTCAACATTTTGTATTTTTGGTTTTGGTATGTTTGGAATTCAAGCAGGTTTAACTGGGTATGCATATGAAAATCAACTTCTGGGAACTTGGCAAAATATGTTTGGGCCTGGTGTATATTTTTTATTAATATGTTCATTATTAGTATCTGCGATGAGCACCTTAGATAGCGCTTTGGCTTCATCAGCAAGGCTTGTAATAGATGAATTTTACATTTTTAAACGTAGTATAAAAAACGGTCGAATTGCGATGAGTACATTCATGGCCTTTGGCCTATTATTTACTTTATTTCCAAGTCAAAGTTTATTTGATGCAGTTGCTGTCACAGGAACTGCATCAATGTTTCTAACACCTGTTATGATTGTAACTTTTTTAGGGGGCAAAATACCTATTTGGGCTTATACAATTACATGGTTTTTTTCTATGATTGGAGCCTTTGCATACATATTTCGAGATATTGAAACAATTACGTATTTATTGCCTGGTCTGCACAAATATGACCAACTCCTCTCGATTTGTTTGTATATCATTGTATTTGGGTTTTGCATTTGTTTTATTGGGGCCCTTTCAAATCGATTTCTTGCAAAGGCTTAAGCTGATTGATAAAAAGTTATATTCCTGATTAATTCACTCAGAAAATTACATAAGAGGTCATATTGGACAACAAAGAAGTACAATTAGAATTATGTAATATTGTTCGCAATTTTGATGGCCGCATTGTAGTTAATGGCGTTTCATTAAGTTTACGTGCAGGGGAAGTTACATGTTTATTGGGACCTTCAGGTTGTGGTAAATCTACAAGCCTCAGAATTGCCGCCGGCGTAGACCGACAAAATAGTGGACAAGTAATGGTTGCAAATGAAGTGGCTAGTTCAGATAGTTTGCATCTTCCACCTGAAAGTCGCGGTATAGGATTAATGTTTCAAGATTTTGCATTATTTCCCCATCTCAATGTCATGAGAAATGTAGCTTTTGGTTTAAGTGGTTCAAAGGAAAAAGTAAGATTAAGAGTATTTGATATGCTTAAAAGAGTTGGTATGACTGATATGGCAAATCAATATCCTCACCAATTGTCTGGAGGAGAACAGCAAAGAATTGCATTAGCGCGTGCTTTGGCTCCTAGCCCACAAGTATTACTTATGGATGAGCCATTTTCAGGGCTAGATAATAGATTACGTGATGAAGTCAGAGATAGTACCTTGGCTTTATTAAAAGATGAAGGCACTGCAGTATTACTAGTTACTCATGAACCTGAAGAGGCTATGAGGATGGCTGATCAAATAGCTTTAATGCGAGATGGTCAAATTATTCAGGTTGGTGCACCTTATAATATTTATAATGCCCCAATAGATCGTGGAGCAGCTGAATTTTTTAGTGACATTAATGTTATTAGAGGTGAAGTGAAGGGATCTTTGACTAAAACACCTTTTGGTGAATTTTTAACCCCTGGCTATAAGGACCAAACTAAACTTGATATTGTAATTAGGCCACAACATTTAAAAATTGATTTTGATAGAGCTGGCCGAGGTCCCAATCCAACACTTGAAGATGGTACCCCCGCTAGAGGAATGGTTATAAGAGCTCGATTTATGGGGCAGAATTCATTAGTTGAATTTGCGATGGATTATGAAGATGTTTGTTTAAAAGTAATAGTCCCAGGAGTATTCCTTCCTAAATCTGGCACGCCTTTGTGGCTGTCGGTTCGTAGAGATAGATGTTTTGTCTTTGCTAGTTAGATAATAAGTATAAATTTTTATTATAAAATTTGTAAATTTCATATTATAATAATAATTAAATGAAATATTGGTAATTATATTGCATATAAGATTTGAACTTTGATAAAAAATCACTCATTGTCTAAAACGAATATGATTGCAGACTGATTTACTGATTCACTTATACTGGAGTATTTAAATGTACATGACTTTAACACCTTTATTCATCCAAAATATTGGCCTACCTGGAATATTACTCATTGCAGTTGTCGTTCTGGTTATGTTTGGGCGAGGAAAAATTTCGAATCTTATGGGTGAAGTAGGTAAGGGAATTACTGCATTCAAAAAAGGAGTATCTGAAGGTAAAGAAGGTTTAGAAGAGTCGATAGATGAAGCTGCCGAAGCTGCCAAAGATGTAACTCCAAAAGATAAAAAAAATAAAAAATAAATTATTAATGATAAGATTGAAATCTGATGCTTGATATTGGCATGTCTGAAATGGTTATAATTGGTGTCGTCTCGTTGATCGTTGTCGGCCCCAAAGATCTACCCCAGATGTTTAGAAAAGTTGGTACTTTTGTTGGAAAAGCGCGAGGTATGGCTCGTGAATTTCAAAGTGCAATGCATGAAGCTGCAGAAGATTCAGGTGTAAATGATATTAAATCTTCTTATGATAAAGCTACAAACTTTAAAAATTTGGGACTAGATAGTTTGGAACTTGCGCCTGAATATTCTGCTGATTTAAAGCCAGCGGCAGACGTTCCTTCCGTGAAACCTCCTAAAACTCCAAAAAAACAAAATAAAACTGCATCAATGAAGCCAACTGAAAAAAAAGCTTCATCAAAAGCTGCGAAAGATAAAAGCGTAGTTAAAAAAACAACAAAAGAAAAAGTTGTTAAGAAAGCCAAATAAATGAGTAATGATGATAGTGATGAGCATATAATAGAACACAGTGCTGCACCATTAATTGAGCATTTAGCTGAACTTCGTACAAGGTTGATTTATTCAGTTCTAGCTTTTGTTGTGGCAATGCTTTTATGTTTTAGTTTTGCTCGCCCATTATTGTTTTTTTTATTAGAACCTACAGCTAAGATTTTGTTAAGTTATGGTCAGGCCCCTGATTTTACTACCTTCGCTGCTCAAGAAAACTTTTTTGTGTACTTTCGAATTTCTGTTTTGATGGGTTTTGGGCTATCTTTTCCGATAATAGCATTTCAGCTATGGCGATTTGTTGCTCCTGGATTGTACAAGAATGAACAGGGAGCTTTTTTACCATTTATCATAGCATCTCCATTATTGTTTTTAGCGGGTGCATCTTTTGCGCATTATGTAGTGAGTCCTCTAGCAATGAATTTCTTTATTGGATTTTCTGACTTTGGAACAGATGGTACTAAAGTTGCAATTGAAGGTACTCAAAGAGCAGTTTTTGTTCCTCGAGTTACAGACGTTTTAGACTTAACACTGAAATTTATTTTTGCTTTTGGTCTTTGTTTTCAATTACCAGTCCTGCTCACTCTCTTAGGAATGGGTGGTATAGTTTCGAGCCAAAGTTTAAGAGATATGCGTAAATATGCTGTTGTTGGAATACTTGTTTTAGCAGCTATAGTCACACCGCCTGATGTAATTACACAAGTTATTTTGTTTGTTGTTGTCTATATGCTTTATGAAGTTTCGATATGGTTGGTGCGTATGGTTGAAAAAAAACGAGATAAGCAACTAGCTGAAGATGGTTATTTTGATAATGATCTGGATGATGAATAGTGGATGACACTTTAGAACGGATTGCTGATGCACTTGATCGTTTATCACCTATCCCCCTCGGCCCTCCAAATTTTGATCAATGTGATGCGTTTCTATGGCAGGCTAACCCAATAGGACTAATTCCAGTCAGTAATGTATCATGTGTTGATATTAATTTATTGTTAGGGATAGATAATTCTCGAGATACTCTCAGGGCAAATACGGAGCAGTTTTCTAAAGGTTACCCAGCTAATAATGCTCTTTTATGGGGTGCTAGGGGAATGGGAAAATCATCTTTAGTAAAAGCGGTACACCAAGATGTTGGAGGGTTAGTCTTAATTGAGATTCAGCGTGAAGATTTATCTTCGGTTGGTGAATTATTAAATTTATTACGTTCTTCAAGTAGAAGGTTTTTATTATTTTGTGATGATCTGAGCTTTGATCATGATGATACCACATACAAATCTTTAAAAGCTATATTGGATGGAGGAATTGAAGGCCGGCCCGAAAATGTTTTGTTTTATGCTACTTCTAACCGTAGACATTTAATGCCGCGTGATATGATAGAAAATGAAAGCCAATCTGGCGTTAACCCTGCTGAAGCCGTTGAGGAAAAAGTTTCACTCTCCGACAGATTTGGCCTCTGGTTAGGATTTCATGGTTGTTCACAAGACATATATCTAGCTATAATCAAAGGATATTGTAAAAAATATTCAATCAAGATTACTAATGATGAACTAAATGCTGAAGCAATTGAATGGCAAGCAACAAGAGGATCAAGATCGGGAAGGGTCGCTTGGCAATTTTTTGTAGATCTTGCTGGCCGTAAAAATATTCGTTTTTGATATACTAATTACCGGATAAATATGGTGTAGGATCAACGGCCTGAGTGCCTTTTCTTACCTCAAAATGTATAAATGAAGGATCTCCACCTGCAGCTAATCCAATTGCTTGGCCTGCCTCAACATCAATATCTTTTGTAAGTTTAACATCAGTAATATTGGAATATACTGTATATAAATTATTCTCATGCCTTAAAAGAACAATTGTTGTATCCCCAACAGATTGAGAAACTAATGCGACCGTACCTTTAGCTGCAGCTTTAACTTTAGTGCCTTCAGCTACTTTATAATCAATGCCTTCACTTCCACCTGATTTATTTGAGAAATTTCGTATGATTTCTCCATTCACAGGATTAACCATTTTACCAAATTCAATTTTTATTTTACTATTTGATTGTTTTATTGAGGGCATGATCTCTAAAGTTTCGGAATTTTCAGATTGTTCAATATTATTTGAATTTTCAGGTTGTGATCTCGTATCTGCAGTAATACTTGTAGTTGGGATTAAAAGCTGTTGACCGTCTCTGACAGCCAAATCTGGGCCTAATCCGTTCCATGAAGACAATTCGGTAACTGACACATTGTACATAACAGCAATGCTTTGGGCTGTTTCTCCAGATCGCACGGTATGTCTTACAGGTTCATCACCTTGTTGTATTTTAGGAGACAAGGAGGGTGCGCTATCTAAAGCAAATGTTGCAATATCCTCTATGGCACCAGTAGAAGATAAAATTTCACCTGTTGGTATTGCCAGTATTTCACCTTCTCTTAGACGTGCTTCTGATTTTAAACCGTTGTATCTAGCTAATTTTTCAACAGGTATACCTACTCTCAGGGCCATTAATTTCACTGTGTCGAATGGCTTTGCGACTGCAATTTGGTAGTTTGGATAAGTAATAACGCCATTTTTATCTGCAGCTGGCCGTTCAAATGTTTTGGTTGCTGGAAGAGATGGTGGCTTGTCTATTTTATCACCTATTGATGTTAATGTAGTGTTTCCATCGCATGCTGATAGCAGTGTAAAAGATAATAAAATCAATGAAAAATGTTTAAAATTAAAAATTACTTTAGACATATGTTTACCTTTTAATTTATCTTTATTTATATTCATCTCAAGCAAGGCCAGAAAGTAAAGGAACAAATCTTACTTCTTGTAATTCATCATATTCTAACCCAGTCGTTGTTTTAGTAATTTTTATTAACGTTTGAACTGTGCTAGATTGTCCAACCGGCAGAACCATTATTCCACCATCTTTTAATTGTGCCAATAAATTAGATGGTGGATCTTCTGCTGCTGCAGTTAATATTATTCGATCAAATGGTGCCTGATTTGGCAAGCCCATTGATCCATCTGCAGTAATTACAGTCACATTCACTAACCCTAGACTATTTAATGTTTTGTTAGCAGATTGTGCTAGTTTTGAAAATCTTTCAACTGTATAAACACGTCGAGCTAATTGTGATAAAACAGCTGCTTGAAAACCTGTGCCGGTGCCTATCTCTAAGACTTTATCTCTTGGACCCGGGTTTAATGCTTGTGTCATTTTTGCTACTACTGATGGTTGGCTTAATGTTTGACCAGATGCAATTGGAAGTGCAATATCTTCATACGCCCTTTCTTGAAATGCTCCAGTAGCAAAGGGATCTCTAGGTATCAATTCCATGGCATGAAGAACGCGTTTATCTGTCACGCCACTATTTCGCAGCATGAGTAAATATTGCATCAACTTTTCTGGTGTTGGACTCATAGTTTGAGTAATTCCCGCAAAACAGCATGGTTTGTTAGGTCAACACTACATGGCGTAATAGATATTTTTCCGTTTATATTGGCATTTATATCTGTTCCTGATCCAGTATCTTCTTGTTGTTGTGGTAAACCTTTTATTTTTAATAACTCATTTGAAGTCTCGGTACTAAATGGAGCACCAGTTCTATATCCCTGCATTGTGAATGAAGTGCCAGTTACATCAATTCCTAAACACGGTGGAAAATTTACATTGTAATGTATGGGTGCTGAATTGTTATTCCATATATTAATTGAAAGAATATTTTGTATGGTCTTTAACCCATGCATACTAACTGCATCAAATATGTTTTCATTATCTAGTTTAGGACCAAAGAATTGTGACAAAGCAATAGCAGGAATTCCGTTCATGGCCGCCTCGATAGTTGCACCAACCGTCCCAGAATACATAGTATTTTGACCTGCGTTATTTCCGCGATTAACTCCAGATAAAACCAAATCAAATTTTTGATTATATTCAGAAATTCCAACTATCACACAATCAGCGGGTGTTCCATGACACGCCCATCTATTTTTAGTAATTTTCTCTAAATTTATAGAGCTATGATAACTAATAGCATGGCTTACACCTGATTGTTCTGTTGCTGGTGCTACTGTTAGAATTTTCTCAGCTGAAGTTAATCCCAATGCAATTTTATAAAGTACTGCAAGACCAGGTGCATCAATTCCATCATCATTAGTAATAAGTATTTTCATCTTTATTTGCCTAATCCTTTTGTTAACTGCTCATGTATGGGAAATGTATTTTAACAATATGAGGCTGTTTGATCTATGAAACGATTAATATGCAATATTCACTAACTTTAATAGAAATATCCATGAGTTAATTTTTATTCCAATATACCTTTTGTATTTAATCTTGTTTTTCCACCTAAATGTTGGGTTAGTACTTTGGGTAAAATGACTGAACCATCTTCTTGCTGACCATTTTCGAGAACCGCAATCAAGCATCTACCAACTGCTAAGCCAGAACCGTTTAGAGTATGAACAAATTCAGGTTTCTTTGCGCCAGTTCGTTTAAATCTAGCATTCATGCGTCTTGATTGAAAATCACCACAAGTCGAGCATGAACTAATCTCACGGTAGGCATTTTGTCCTGGAAGCCAAACTTCAATATCATTTGTTCTTTTTGCACTGAAGCCCATATCGCCAGTACATAATTTAACTGTGCGATAAGGAAGTTCTAATTTTTCTAAAATCCCTTGAGCGCATTTAGTCATTCTATCTAATTCTAAGTCAGAGTCTTCTGGCTTAACAATTGATACCATCTCTACTTTTTCGAATTGATGTTGTCTAAGCATGCCTGATGTATCACGACCAGCAGAACCTGCTTCTGAGCGAAAACATAATGAGTGTGCTGTAAAGCGTCTTGGTAAATTATCTTCAGTTGTAGTTGTGTCGGCTGCAATATTTGTCAGTGTAACTTCTGATGTTGGAACTAACCACCATCCATTTGAAGTTTGGTAACTATCTTCAGAAAATTTAGGCAGTTGGCCAGTTCCAAACATTGCTTCATCTCGAACTAACACGGGAGTATTTACTTCTGTCAGCCCATTCTCGGTTGTATGCGTATCAAGCATAAACTGTGCAAGTGCACGGTGAATCCTAGCAATTGCTCCTGATAATATAACAAATCTAGAGCCTGACATTTTGGCTGCGGTCTCAAAATCCATACCTTTTGAGACCGATTTAATGTCATAGTGTTCAAGTGCATCAAATTCAAAAGCAGGAAGTTCTCCCCATTTGTGGACTTCTACGTTATCATTTTCATCTGATCCAGTAGGGACATCCTCATAAGGTAAATTTGGGATCGTTAGAAGTAGATTTCTTAATTTATTGTCTATTTCTTTTGCTGACTCTTCTAATGATGCAATTTCTGCTTTTTTTTCAGAAACGAGATTTCGCAGTCTATTAAACTCATTTTCATCACCTGATGCTTTTGCTGCGCCTACCATTTTTGAAGCAGTATTACGTTCTGCTAAGGCGGCTTCTGCACTTGTAATTTTGGCTCTTCTATCAAGGTCTATATCTAAAATAACGCTAGAGATTGCTTCTGCGCCACGGCGTTTTAAAGCTGCATCAAATTTATTTGGATCATCACGTATTGTGCGAATATCATGCATAGAAAACCTCATACTTTTTTCGGCTTTATGCACGAAAAACGTTGTAAGGTTAAGAGGGAAATAATAACTTTCTTATTTTAGTTAATATATTTATCTAAATATATTTTAATTTAAATATATCTAACTTTAGTGGGTTGTCCTTGCTTATTGATTTGACACCCGTTAGGTATCGACGCAAAGAAATTACGGGTAATTTTATGCCCCTTAACATTGAGGATTTTGATATGTTTGCAACTCCTGCATTTGCACAAGCAGCTGGTGGCGGTTTCGCCGGTGGATTAGGTGGCTTTATGCCATTAATTTTAATTTTTGGGATCATGTATTTTTTAATGATTAGACCACAACAAAAAAAAGTTAAACAGCATCAAGCTATGGTTGCCGCAGTACGTAAAGGTGATCAAATTGTAACTGCTGGAGGTTTAATCGGTAAAGTAACAAAAGTTAATACTGACAACGAAGTAGAAGTTGAAATATCTTCTGGTGTAAAAGTTAAAGTTGTACAGCATACGATTTCACAAGTTTTAAATAAAACTGAACCTGCAAAATAAATAACTCTAGGTATCTATAAATGTTGCAATTCTCTCTAACCAAGAAAATTCTAATCTGGGTTGTGGTAGTTCTCGGCTTTCTTTTTGCTATGCCAAATGGATTTTATAATCGTGTTGAGAGTGTAAATGATGCTCGTATGCAGTTGGAGAATGGTAACGATACTCCTGAGATAATATCCCAAGCATCAAATTGGCCATCTTTCTTACCAAGTGCTTTGGTCAATTTAGGTTTAGATTTACGTGGTGGGGCACACTTACTTGCAAGAGTGCGCGTTGATCAGGTGTATGAAGCTAGAATGGATGCTTATTGGCCAGAAGTCAGAAACGCTCTACGAAAAGAACGAGCATCAATTGGTACTATACGTCGAATTGATGGTGAAAATTATGATCTGCGAGTGCGCATATCAGAACCAAGTCAGATAAATCATGCGGTAGAAGTTGTTTCAGCATTAGCAAGGCCTGTAACAACTTTATCAGGAGCTGGATCGAGAGATATTGTCGTAACTTCTATAGAAGATACAATCATTATTGAGCTATCTGAAGCTGAAAAAATAGCAACTGATACTCGAACAATGGATCAATCTTTGGAAATAATCAGGCGACGAGTTGATGAAGCTGGTACACGGGAGCCAACCATACAGCGTCAAGGAACAGATCGAGTTTTAATACAAGTTCCTGGGATTGGTTCAGCTGAAGAGTTGAAGAGTATTATAGGTAAAACTGCAAAACTTACTTTTCATAAAGTTATTCAGAGAACGTCAAATTCTGATGAGCGTGTAAAAAATAGACAAATACTTTTACCAGCACAAGATGAAGAAGGTGTATTTTATGTTTTAGAAAAAACTCCTGTTATAAATGGTGACCATTTAACAGATGCTCAACCTGCTTTTGACCAAAATAATCGTCCAGCAGTTAGCTTTAGATTGAATACAACTGGTGCAAGAATATTTGGGCAATACACAGCAGAGAATATAGGAACACCTTTTGCTATAGTTTTAGATCAAGAAGTTGTTTCTGCTCCAACAATACAAAGTCATATTTCTGGCGGTTCTGGAATTATAACAGGTCAATTTGGTGTTGAAGAAACAACGCTTTTATCTATACAACTCCGCGCTGGTGCATTGCCAGCAGAATTAGAATATTTACAAGAGTCAACAGTTGGACCAGATCTAGGACAAGACAGTATTGATGCTGGTACTTTAGCTTGTATAGTTGCATTTATTGCGGTGCTTGTATTTATGAGCTTGAGCTACGGATTGTTTGGAATTTTTGCTAATGTTGCATTGATAATAAATGTAGCATTAATTTTTGCTGTTTTAAGTGTAATATCTGGAACACTTACTTTGCCTGGAATAGCAGGCATAGTACTAACTGTAGGAATGGCAGTGGATGCAAATGTACTTGTTTTTGAACGTATTCGAGAAGAACTTAAAAAAGCAAAAAATCCTCGAAAAGCAATTGAATTAGGCTATGAGCGTGCTTTCAGTGCTATAATAGACGCGAATATTACTACACTCATTGCTGCAGTAATTTTACTTGTATTTGGCTCTGGCCCAGTTAAAGGATTTGCTATTACATTGGGAATTGGGATTGTAACATCTGTATTTACAGCAATTTGGGTTACAAGATTATTAATATCAATTTGGATAGAACGTAAGCGTCCAAAATCAATAGAAATATAGGAGATTGGAATGCGTTTAAAGTTAGTTCCAGACAATATTAAAATTAATTTTTTTCAATCTACTAGGCTTACTTTTGGTGCTTCAGTTTTAGCTATGGTTATTTCCATATTTTTATTCTTCTTTAACGGCTTAAATTTAGGAATTGATTTTTTGGGTGGCACCACAATAAGAACTGATGCACAAACGTCTGTTGACGTAGGCGCTTATAGATCTGCTTTAAAGCCGCTAGATTTAGGTGATGTAACGGTAACAGAAATTTTTGATGTAACAAAGCCAGATTTGAATGCTGCTCAAATCAGATTTGAAGCACAAAGTGGAGAAGAAGCTGCAACGGTTGAGGTCATTCGTGCAGTAAAAGCAGCTTTGATTTCATTGGACGAAACAATAACATTTCCTCAAGTTGAAAGTGTTGGGCCTGAAGTTTCTGGAGAATTAGTTCAGGCAGCTATTACAGCTGTGTTGGCTGCAATTGGTGCTGTGTTATTTTATATCTGGTTGAGGTTTGAATGGCAGTTTTCTGTTGGTGCTATTGCAGCGCTAGTACATGATATTGTAATAACAATTGGCATTTTTAGTCTTTTGCAAATTAAATTTGATTTAGCGATAATTGCTGCTTTATTGACTATAGTTGGGTATTCGCTCAACGATACAGTTGTTGTTTTCGATCGTGTTCGAGAAAATTTAAGAAAATATAAGAAAACCTTATTAAAAGACCTACTAAATATGTCTATAAATGAAACATTATCTCGTACTGTAATGACATCTTTAACAACACTTATTGCATTGATTAGTCTATTTATTTTGGGCGGTGATGTTATACATGGATTTGTTTTTGCTATGATCTGGGGCGTTATAATTGGAACGTATTCTTCAGTGTTTGTAGCGTCTTCAATTTTATTGCGTCTTGGAGTTAAGCGCGATTGGGATAAAACTAATGATGGTAAAGCCGGCACTCAGTTTGCAGGCATTGATGCATGATAGCTTTAATTGAGCAAATTCTTTTTTTTGATGGGTTAGCTTGGTTAATAATTACAGTAGTTTTTGCCGGATTGGTTCGTGGCTTTGCAGGATTTGGTACTGCTCTGGTTTTTATGCCAATTGCAGCTTCAGTTACTAGCCCTGTTTGGGCGATTATCATAATGATGTCATTTGATATTTTTGGGCCTATTGCATTATTGCCAAGAGCATGGCGTGATGGTGAGCCAACTGAAGTCTCATTGTTAGTTGTTGGTGCAATTCTAGGTTTGCCAATTGGAGTATATTTCCTTACCCAAGTTGATCCAGTTTTATTTCGCTGGTTAGTATCAATATTATCCATGACAATGTTAATTCTACTTGCAAGTGGCTGGCGCTACCAAAACCCATTAAACAAAATTATGCTTATGGCAATTGGTTCTTTAGGTGGTTTTATGTCTGGAATTTCAGGAATTTCTGGGCCTCCAGTCATTTTGACTTATATGTCTAGCCTAAAACCAGCATCTGTAATTAGAGGAAATACTATGTTGTATTTGTTTTTTGTTGATTTGGTTATGTTTGGTGTTTTCTTACTTAAAGGATTATTGGTTTTTATACCTTTAGTAATAGGTTTGTTCTTATCTGTTCCGTATACATTAGGTGGATTAGTTGGGCAAAAAATTTTCAACCCAAATAAAGAAATAATATATCGTAGAATTGCATACGCGTTAATTGCACTTAGCGCGATAATAGGATTACCAATTTGGAGTTAAAAAAGTGGAAATAAATGAAGTTTCTTTTAATGGACAGCCACCTGTAGATTCATATGGGCCAGGGTTTTTCCGTGTTTCTAATATAATTCACAAAGGTGCACTTTTTTTGACTTTAAAAGGATCTATTGACTGGACTGGATTAGATGATCTAGCTGCTATTATTGAAAATAAAGACGATTATGATGTTGTTTTTATCGGTATGGGAAAAGAAATTTCTCCATTACCAAAAGCCATATCTAATAAACTTGAAAAAGCAGGTGTTCCATTTGAAGTAATGAATAGCCCAAGTGCATGTAGAACTTATAATGTATTATTATCAGAAGAGCGACGAGTTGGATTAGCAGTTTTGCCAATTTGAATAATTAGAATTAAAACTATTTAGGCTTTCCCTATTTGATACAAAAGCTATATTAGAGATTGAAAATTAACTTTATCTATGGAGGCCCAACATGGCTTTTGAACTTCCTGAACTACCATATTCACATGATGCCCTTGCAAAAGGTGGAATGTCTGCTGAAACATTAGAATTTCATCATGATTTACATCATAAGGCGTATGTTGATAACGGCAATAAACTTATTTCTGGTACAGAATGGGAGAATAAATCCTTAGAAGAGATAACAATTGGTACTTACAATTCAACAAGTGTTTCTCAAAATGGAATATTCAATAACATTTCACAACTTTGGAATCATAATCAGTTCTGGGAAATGATGGGGCCTGATGGTCGAGCAATGCCAAGTGAATTAGAGGCTGCTATTGTTGAAAGCTTTGGTTCAGTTGAAGCATTTAAATCAGATTTTGGTGCTGCTGGTGTTGGTCAGTTTGGATCTGGTTGGTGCTGGTTAGTTAAAGACACTGATGGTAGCCTAAAGATAACCAAAACTGAAAATGGCGTTAATCCTTTGTGTTTTGGGCAAAAAACATTACTAGGTTGTGATGTTTGGGAACATTCATACTATATAGATTTTAGAAATAAACGCCCTGTTTATATTTCTAATTTTTTGGATAATTTAGTTAATTGGGAAAATGTAGCTGCAAGATTAGCTAGTTCTTGATAAAATAAATTAATGGTATTTGTCTTGATATTTGATTGACTCTTATTTTAAAATTTGCATTGTACATGTAACAAACAAAGCAATGTGACGGGAGGACTAGATTTCAATGGAATCTAGGTCACATAGCAAAAAGGCCCCGTTGAGAATTTCAACGGGGCTTCTTTTTTAGATTGGACTTAATTTGAAGCGAGAAACAGCAGGTGTTTTGGCTATGTTTTTAGCCTGTTCTATTTGGGGGTTCTCTGCGTTTTATTACAGCTATATTTCGCAAGTACCACCATTAGAAGTCCTCTCTCATCGGACAATCTGGACGTCTGTATTCATTGGTTTAATTTTATTAGCAAGAAGGGGATTAGTTGTAATTCCTAAGGAATCATTTTTGCGTGTTTGTTTTGCTGCAATTTTTATAAGCATTAATTGGTTTTTCTTTATTTATGCAGTTCAAATTGGCAAAGTGGCACAATCAAGCTTAGGCTACTATATTTTTCCATTAGTAGCTGTTGCATTTGGAGCCATTTTCTTAGGTGAACGCTTGAGTCCATCACAATGGTTTGCAATCAGTTTAGCAGTTATTGCTGTTGTCTTATTAAGTTTTGGTGTTGGAGAGTTTCCATACATTTCAATAATGCTTGCTGTTACATTTGGGTTGTATGGACTAGTAAAAAAGCCTTTAACTATTGGCCCTATGAGGTCAGTCTTTTGGGAAGTAGTATGTCTACTCCCGATTGCTTTAATATGGCTAACAGGAACACATTTCTTTGGGTGGCAAGGAATTGTGGGGCGTGATGGTGGTTTCTTTGGAAGTGAAATTAAAGTGAGTATAGCACTTATATTTACAGGAATTTTAACTGGAGTACCTTTGATACTTATGGCATTTGCAATGGAAAGATTAAGGTTGGCTACTGTTGGTTTAGTCCAATATGTAAATCCTACATTGCAATTTCTATTAGCAACATTCATTTTCTTGGAGCCAATAGGTAGGATACATTTGATAGCATTCGGTTTAATTTGGACAGGTTTAGGAATATATTCTTACTATGCTATCCGTCATGAGAGAGCTTGAATTAATTTAGTTTCCAGCTCATCAATAGTGTTCACAATTGAATAAAAATTTTTATTATTAGATTGTACAAACCCTTCTGAAATTTGGTTCTCAATTAATTTCAAAAGTGGATCCCAATAACCGTTTACATTAAATATAAAACATGGTTTGGAGTGCAATCCTAATTGTCGCCAAGTTATCAATTCAAAAAATTCATCCAAGCTTCCAAACCCTCCGGGTAAAAGGATAAAAGCATCAGAATTTAACACCATTATTTTTTTTCTTTCGTGCATATTCTCAGTGATTATAAAAGTGTCTATATCTTTTTTGCCAATTTCTTGTTCAAGAAGGTGTTTTGGTATCACTCCAAATACTTCTGCATTCCCTGATTGAGCAGAATTTGCAACTTCACCCATTAACCCAACGTTTCCTGCACCATATACTAAGCGCATACTATTACGCGCAATCATATTTCCGGTGTCAGTGGCTGCTTGTAAATAACTAGATTTTGTACCATCACGATGTGCGCAATAGACACATATGGATTTTTTGCGTTGTAAATTCATTGTTTATACTTACAACTATTATTAACTACCGCCAAGGGGGCAAGAGAATATGAATGCTAAAAAAACTGAAATCCTCAAATTAAAGGAATCTTCACGTGTCAAAAAGACATTTGGAAATCGTTCAGAAGATAAAGTTATTCTTTCTTTTGCAGCTGCATTTGCAGTTTTAGCAATATTTTTTATTGTAATGGAAACTGTAGATGAAGATAATCTTGATATTGTTAAAGTTGAGGTGAATGAAGCTGTTTCCAATGAGGCAGGGCCTGCAGAGGTGAAATCAATTGACCAAAAAGAAATACCTGCAGTTAAAGGCAGTATAGATACCAAAGAAGAAATAAACAAATCTGAAGAAGTGCCCACTACTAAAGAAGAGGTGGTTGAAAGTGTAGAGTTGCCTGTCGCCAAAAAAGAAGCGTCTGCAGTTGTAGCGGAGCCAATTGCTAAAGATAATGTGTCTACAGAGAAAGAAGAGCCAGCTACTAAAAATAAGGTGACTACAGCGAAAGTAGAGCCAGTTACTAAAGATAAGGTGACTTCGTCCGAAGAGGAGGCAGCTACTGTGGAAGAGGCATTGGTAGTTACTGAAGAAAATATAATAGCAGAGACTGAAGCTGTAATTGAAAATAATCCAGCATTTGATTTAGTAAGAGTAGATGAAGATGGATCTGCTATTATTGCAGGTTCAGCTAAGCCTAATAGTGAGGTAAGATTGTTGGTAGACGGAAAAGAGTTGGAGACTGCTGAAGCTGATGCTTCAGGAGCTTTTGCTATATTAACCACGATCCCTTCTGGTGAAAAACCACTTGAGTTACAATTAGAAGATGTAAATGACAACAACATTAAATCTGCTGATACAGTCTTGATAATCCCAAATAAAGAGGCTGAAGGGAGCGGCCCAAAAATTATTATTGCTGAATCTGACGGTAAGATTATTGTTCAAGAACAAAACGATATAGCTCCAAAGATTCAACCTCTTTCATTAGATACAATTAACTATGCTGCCAGTGGCGATGTAATTCTTGCTGGTAGGGCATCATCTGAGCAGATAGTTCGGGTATATGTTGATAATAAACCAGTTGTTTTAGGAGAAGTTACTGATGGAAAGTGGAACTTTGAAATACCTAACATTGAAGAAGGTATCTATACGCTAAGAGTTGATGCAATCAATAATGAAGGTAAAGTTGTAGATCGTGTAGAGAGTCCTTTCCAACGTGTAATTCGTGAAATGGAAGATGGTCAGGCCACAATACAACCTGGCTTTACGCTATGGAAGTTAGCAGAATTAAAATATGGCTTCGGTATGAGATATGTTCAAATTTTTGAAGCTAACCGAGATTCAATAAAAGACCCAGATTTAATTTATCCAGGTCAAGTGTTCCAAATACCTGAAAAATAATATTCACAAAGTTTATTTTGAATTAACTAGTCAAGTTTGAAGCATAATACTATGTTAAGACTTCAACGGAGATTAATTACATTGAGACCCACTACTTCATCAGCAAATTTGAAAAGCGGACAAGCAATGAACGTGATCAAATCTGTTTTACCATATTTATGGCCAAAATCGCGAAAAGATATCCAATTTAGAGTTGTTCTTGCAATGCTGGCATTAGTACTTGGTGAAATACTAGGATTACTGGCACCATACTTTTATGGAGTATCTGTTGATGCCCTTGCTCCGGGAGCGGATGAAGATCAAACTATATTTATGTTGACTGCAGGTGCACTCGGTATGGTTGTTGCTTATGGTGTTATGCGCATTTTGTCAGTTGGATTTAGCCAACTTAGAGACGTGATATTTGCACAAGTAGGTCAACGTGCTCTACGCCAACTAGCTTTAGAGACATTTAGGCATATGCATCGATTATCTCTCAGGTATCACATTACACGCAAGACTGGTGGATTAAGTAGAGTAATGGAGCGTGGTGTTAAGGGGGTCGAGTTTTTATTAAGGTTTATGCTTTTCTCAATTGGGCCACTAATTCTTAAATTGTTAATTGTTGCAGGTATTTTTTATCTAGAGTTTGGTTTTATCTATATGGCAATCGTTTTGATTACGATTGTCTTATATATTTGGTTTACTTTTTCCGTCACAGAATGGCGGGTGAAAGTACGTAAAGAAATGAATGATAAAGATACTGATGCTAATCAAAAAGCTATTGATAGTTTATTGAATTTTGAAACAGTAAAATACTTTGGTGCTGAAGAAAGAGAAGCACTAAGATATGATGAAAGTATGCGAGGTTATGAAGCTGCTGCATTGAAGACCAGTTATTCATTAGCTTTTTTAAATTTTGGGCAAACACTCCTTATCACTGGGGGATTAATTACAGTAATGATATTGGCTGCTATGGCTGTTCAAAGGGGAGAATTGAGTGTTGGCGATTTTGTTATGGCAAATGCCTATATGATTCAAATAACAATGCCTTTGGGATTTCTGGGAACAGTATATCGTGAAATTCGACAAGCATTAGTTGATATGGGCGAAATGTTTGATCTTCTAGGTCAACCTCAAGAAGTAATTGACGTGGCAAATGCCGAAGATTTAAATATAAAAGGTGGTCAAATTGAATTTGATAACGTTACATTTGGCTATGATCCAGAAAGAACTATACTATCCAAGTTATCGCTGAAAATAAAAAAAGGTGAGACAGTTGCAATCGTTGGCCCCTCGGGTTCTGGTAAATCAACTATCGGGCGTCTTCTTTTTAGGTTCTATGATGTAAATTCTGGAAGTTTAAAAATTGATGGACAAGATATTCGTAACGTAACGCAAGCATCTGTTCATAACTCTATAGGGATTGTTCCCCAAGATACTGTTCTGTTTAACGATACTATAGGATATAATATTGCTTATGGTCGGGATGGTGCGTCGGAAGATGAAATAATAGCTGCTGCCAAGTCAGCAAAAATACATGATTTTATAATTAGTTTAACTGATGGTTATAATACAACTGTTGGCGAAAGAGGATTAAAGTTATCTGGAGGCGAAAAGCAAAGAGTAGGTATTGCACGTACTTTGTTGAAAAACCCTCCCATATTAGTACTGGATGAAGCAACTTCGGCGTTAGATACAGAAACTGAAAGAAACATCCAAGATAGTTTACGAGGATTAGGTTCGGGAAGATCTGTTATAACAATTGCACACCGTTTATCGACAGTCGTTGATGCTGATCAGATTATTGTTTTGGAACAAGGTTGTATTGTTGAAAAAGGCACACATGACGAGCTTTTAAATCTTAATGGCCGATATACTAAAATGTGGCATATCCAAGAGTCAGAAGCCGAGCTGGCAGTCTAATGCCAGTCTCTTCTAACAATTAATTAGATTAGCGTGCAATAGATTTAAGCCTCAAAAGCCTTGTAAATCCAGCATAGGCACCTCTGCTAACCCAAACTCTTAGTGCTAGCAATGATGGTGTCAGAACAAGGGTTAAAACAGTTGCAATTCCCAGCCCAAAAACTACTGCAGTTGCAAGCTGTTTCCACCAGAGCGCAGTTGGCTGATCTATAAAATATCCACCATTTATAAAATCAATTGAAATGCCCAGCATCATTGGTGTTAAACCAGCCATAGTTGTTATTGTAGTTAAAAGAACAGGCCGAATTCTGGCTTGTGCAGTTTTTGAAATAGCTTCAAGTGCTGGCATGTTTTTTGAATACTCTTGATAAGTATCAATTAAAACAATGTTATTATTAACAACAATTCCTGCCAAAGCCACTATTCCTGTTCCAGTCATAATAACACTAAATGCTTGGTTCATGACTAGCATTCCGATTAAAACTCCTGCAGTTGAAAGAACAACGGCTATTAAAACAAGTGCAGAGTTATAAAATGAATTGAATTGTGCCAACAAAATTACAAACATTAATCCTAAAGCGCCAAGAAAGGCTTTGCCTAGAAATGCTGAACTTTCTGCTTGCTCTTCTTGATCACCTTTCCATTCCCACTCAATTCCATTTGGTAAGCGTTCTTCTTCTTCAAGCCATTTTGTTATTTCTGCAATTTTTTCGCCAGCATTAATTCCCTCTGCTACATCGGCTTTAATATCAAAGTACCTTTTGCTGTCATCACGATCAATTTGGCCAAGTTTCTCAACTGGTTTTAAAGTGATGAAGTTTGATATTGGAATTAAACCAGAGTTTGTCCTAACGCGTAATGTTTCTAGAGTAGAAAGAAGTCTATCCTTTTTTGGAAGTCGTACGCGAATATCAATATCTTCATCAGACGTATCTACAGTCATATCCCCAAGTTTCAGACCACGTGTAACAAGCTGTACCATTGCCCCAACCTGTGCAACATCCGCTTTGTATCTACCTGCTTTTTCAACATCAACATCTACTTGCCAATCAATACCAGGAAGTGGCCGTGTATCTTCAATTTTAATTGGACCATCAATAGATTCATAATGATTGCGAATAATTCCTGCTGCTGTCTTTAAGTCATCAAAGTTTGATCCTTTAACTCTAAGAGTTAATGGTTTGCCAGAAGCAGGACCTTGTGCAAGTTCTAAGATTTCCACTTGAACACCAGGAACATCTGCAATTCTTGCCTCTACTGCTTTAAGAATATCAAAACCTGATGGTGAGCCTTGCCGCGCTTCCCAAGGTGTAGTTTCAATTTGGATTTGCCCAATCGTATCTAGTGGAGCAGTAGCTCCACCAGTGTTATTATCCAACCCGCCATCTCCAGCAAATGCAAATGCACTTTGTATGCCATCGATGTCTTTGATTAAACCTTCAACGTTTTCAACTAGGATATCTTTTTCAGCTAAGGATAAATTGCCTCGAGCACGCACATAAACTATGGCGTTCTCTGGCTCTGTGGTAACAAAGAATTCTACACCATTATTATTTTTTCCAAAAACAGAGAAAACTGTTATTAAGAAAAATATTGTTAGACCTATCATTACAGCTGGCATGTACCATTTACTAACAATTAAAGTAATAAGACGTGCATAAAGGTTTGGCTTTAAATCATTATTACTTTTTGATGTGGATTTCAAAGAACTTGTTGTGGCTGAAGTAGCCATGCATCCAGTGAAAAATAATACTGCACCAATAATAGCAATGCCATTTACCAATTGAATTACTCCAGCAAAAATGACTGCAATTGATGCCATTACTAACAATAAGCGCACAATGAGTTTTGAATTATTTCTCAAACTGTTAGAAATGTTCTCTAAAATACGTGTTAATCTTCCAGCTACTCCACCAATTACTGGTAGATAAATAAGAGCAACAAGTAATGAAGCTGATAAAACGTATATTAATGTTATGGGTAACATTCGCATAAATTCACCAGGCACACCTGGCCAAAATAACATTGGTAAAAATGCACATAATGTAGTTGCCGTTGAGGAAACAATGGGCCAGAACATTCTTTTGGCAGCTGAACCATATGCTTCCATTGGGCCAGTACCTTCAGCTATGCGTTTATCTGCGTATTCGACAACAACTATGGCACCATCTACTAACATTCCCACAGCGAGTATTAACCCAAACATTACCATATTGGAGATTGTAATTCCGGATATTCCCATTAGTGCAAAGGCTAAAAGAAAAGAAGTGGGGATTGCAAAGCCAACAAGAAGGGCAGATCGAATACCCAGCGCGGCTAAAACAACAATCATAACCAGAGCAATGGCGGTCAAAACTGATCCTTCAAGTTGGCTTACCATATCAGAAACTTGTCTAGATTGATCAGATGAAAAATCTATCGTTATTGCGTCCCTAAGTTCGGGCTCCCATTCAGAAATTATTTGTTCTACTTTAGCTTTCACTAAACTAACTGTGCTTATTAAGTTTACACCTTTTCGTTTGATTATTTGCAGAGTAACAGTTGTCTCACCATTAAATCGAGCCGTGCCAACTCTATCTTCAAATGTTAGCCTAATATCGGCCAGATCTTCGAGTGTAATAACTCTGTTACCGTTAACTTTTACTGGCAAATTATAGACATCTTTTGGTTCATTGAACGACGAAGGGATCTTAATAGCAAAGGCGCCTGCTTCGTTTTCTATTTCACCAGCAGCAATTAATAAGTTATTATTTGTAACAACATTAATTAATTCACCCGCTGTGACATTGTAAGCTTCAAGCTTTAATGGATCGATTAAAACTTCCAACATTTCATCACGCTGGCCAGCTAAGCCAACTTCCAGAACCTCTGTCATGGATTCTATTCTATCCTGCAGGTTTTTTGCTACTCTGGTCATTGTTCTTTCAGGTAACTGCCCTGACATTGAAACAACTAATATTGGGAACCTTGAAAAATTAATTTCATTTATTGAGTACTGGTCAGCACCGTCTGGAAATTCAGCTTGGGCTTGATTTGCTTTATCTCGGACATCTGCAATTGTAGCAGATTTATCCCAACCAAATTCAAATTCAAGTGCTACACCACCATATCCTTCTGAGGCAGTTGATGACATGGTTTTTAAACCACTTATGTCACGTAACTTATTTTCTAATGGTTTAACAATTAATTTTTCACTGTCTTCCGCAGATATTCCAGGGAAAGGTACTGAAACAAATAATGCGGGAATATCAATATCTGGTTCACCTTCTTTTGGTAACCCTGTGTATGCTAAAATACCTGCTGCAAGAGACATTGCTACAAATACTAAAATCATTCGGGCTCTGTCGGTAGCCCAGTCAATCATTCCAGTCATTATTGAGAAACCTTATATGATACTTTTATATTTGAATTATCTGTGACATATTCTTGCCCAACAATTATCACGTCTACTGTATCCGGAAGGCCTGTAACCCAAACGCCTTCTTCAGCATCTCTTATGATATTTATAGGAATAAACTTAGCCTTATCATTTAAGGCAATTCTTACTCCAAGTACTCCTGAACTGTTTAAAGTAAGTGATGATTGTGGAAGCAAATGTCCTTTTGCCCCAGAAAGCGATATATATATATCTGCTGTTGAACCCTCTCGGATTTCATAATTCTCATTTGGAACAGTAGTCTCAACAAGGAAAGTACGTGTGGTAGGATCCGCTGACCTAGAAATAAAACTTACTGTTCCCGATACTGTATCGCCACTTATCAATCTTGCACCAGCCGTTGTATTAACTTCTATTTTGGATACTTGTGTCTCGGTCGCATAACCTATTAATTTGATAGGATTGAGTGCTAAAAGTGTGCCACAAGGAGCGCCGGTTTGCATAAAATCACCGTATTCGGCCGTGTCTGACTCTAATAGCCCGTCAAATGGGGCAATGATCTTTGTATTATTTAACTCGGTAGTCGCTCGATTTATTCTTGCTTCGACATTTGCAACAGCTTGGCGTTTGCTTAGTGATTGTGTTTCTGCACTAGAGGCAGATAATTCAGCGGCTTCTACGGCTGCTTCAGTCCCAACTCCTCGTTTTAGTAAAGACTTTTGGCGCTCTGCAGCTTGAACACGTAATTCATATTGATGTATTGAAGCATCTAATTCATCTAGAGACAGAGCTAGAGCTACCTTTGCTTCTGACAACACATCTGATTTTGTACCTACTTCAAGCTCACAAAGAAGTTCACCATTTTTTACAAATGTACCTTTTCGTATAGGTTGTGATATGACTGAACCTGAAGTTTCAGCTTTAACTTGAACCGATTTAAATGCTTCTGTTTGACCGCGCAGTAAAATGCCGTTCGTTACTTCTTGCTCATTTGATTTTTGAACCAGAACAGAAACAGCTTTTTGCTTGTTGATTTTCTTTTCTTTTAATTCAGAGGATATTTCGTTGGTTTCTTCTATTATAACATCCTGAGTATTTAAGTATGCATTAAAATCATTTCTAAATATAAATCCTGCAATCCCTGCGCAGACTATGATTGCAATAATTATTGATGAAATACGCATGATAAACTCCGATATTTAGTAGCCAAATTATTGAAATAAATAATAATTCTAGATTCGTGCACTCTTTACGCCTTAATAACGTTCCTTACAACTAGAGCGTAAAGAAGATTTTGCTAGCCTAAACGTAGACTTATTCTATTGGGTTATTATTCAGTCTCGTATTCTGACAAATAATGCTTTATTAAATATTATAAAGACAAGCGCATGGGAACTGATGGATATGTCAACAATTTCAAAAAAAATAGGTGTGACAGATGCCGAGCAATCAAAAAACATTTTGAATGATCGAAAAGTTATGACTGTTCCCGATTTCCGGGCACGAAAAGGGACTCAACCACTTGTTTGTTTAACGGCCTATACTGCTCATGTAGCTCATTTGGTTGATGCTGAGGCAGATATGATCCTTGTTGGGGATAGTCTTGGAATGGTTATTCACGGTATGCCAAATACTCTAGGTGTAACAATCGAGCATATGATTATGCATGGTCAAGCAGTCGTACGTGGTGCACAAAAAGCATTAGTGGTAGTTGACATGCCGTTTGGAAGTTACGAAGAAAGTCCAGAGGTTGCATTTCGAAATGCTAGTAGAATTATAAAAGAAACAGGATGTACAGCAGTAAAGCTTGAAGGTGGACAAGAGATGGCTTCCACTATTCAACATTTAGCCGCGCGTGGAATTCCTGTAATGGCGCATGTGGGGTTAATGCCTCAACAAATGAATACTGCTGGCGGTTTCAAAGCCGTTCGAGACGAAGATTCCTGGCAAGCGGTCATTTTAGACGCAAAAGCAGTTGAAGCGGCGGGTGCATTTTCTGTTGTTATCGAAGGGGTTGCAGAAGAACTTGCACAAAAAATTACAAAAAGTATCCAAATACCAACAATTGGAATAGGAGCATCTGCGCATTGTGATGGCCAAATTTTAGTTTTTGAAGATATGATTGGATTATTTCCACGTGTTCCAACTTTTGTTAAAAGGTATGGAAATATGGAAGAAATGATGATTAACGCAATAAACAGATATTCATCAGAGGTTCGGGACCGTAGTTTCCCCGCAGCTGAACATACATATAAACCAAAAAAAAACTGAACTGACTGGAATTGATATCATATTCAGTTTAAATGAACGTAACAATAGTATTTGGAGGCTCTCAAGTGAGTAACACAGACGGTTTTATCGAGGAAGTATCAGAAGAAGTACGCAAGGATAAGTTATTTGCATTATACAAAAAATATGCATGGATTCCTGTAGTTGTTATTTGTAGTTTAGTTGGTGGCGCTGGATTTTTAGAATATCAAAAATCTGCAAAAGCAAACGCTGCTTCTGCACGTGGGGATGCTTTGATCGCTGCACTTAACCAAGATGACGCAAGCATCCGTGCTTCTGAACTAGCATTAATTTCTGAAAATGGTGGAGATGAAGCTCCAATTGCTAAATTGCATCGTGCAGGTGTTCTCTTAGAGCAAGATGACATAGCTGGATCTCTTGCTGTATATGATTCCATGAGTGCTGGAGATGATATTTATTCTCAAGTTGCAATGCTCAAGGCAATTATGATCCGTGGAAATAAAATGGATAATGATACTAGAATGCAAGCGCTTGATGCCATTGCTACACCCGGTAATGCTTTTAGGGTAATTGCCATGGAGCAGAAGGCAATTGCTTATATTGATATGGGGAATTCTGACAAAGCCATTGAAATATTCTCGACCTTAATTGAAGAGGCGGACGTTTCTCAAGCTTTGATTGCTAGAAGTAAACAAATGATTTTAGCCCTTGGAGGTGAATTGGCCAATTAGGCTATTTTGTACTTTTAAAATATATATTCAATTTAGAATCTGTTTTGTGCTTGAGGATTAGATGCCATGCTAGATAAAATAAAAGCTTTAACTTTTATAGTTACACTGTTTTTGGCCGCATGCGGCGAAAAGGAAGATATTGTTCCGGGTGTACGTCTAGATCTTAGGTCAGCAGTTGATGCTCCAGTTTTAGCAAATAAAGATTTAACTCTCTCAAAAGCTAAGATTAATAAAGAATGGACACATAGAAATGGAAGTCAAAGTCATTTTATAAAGCACCCTTCTTTATCGAACGAGCCTTCTGAGATTTGGTCTGAAAAAATTGGTGTTGGTAATAAAAGACGTCAAAGACTTGCAGCTGACCCAATCATAGCTGAAAATCGTATTTTCACTCTAGATTCAAATTTTGGTGTTAGTGCATTTGATGAAAATGGTGAAAAAGTATGGGCGGCTGATTTAACTTCAAGCAAAAGTCCAAAAGATAAAATTTCTGGCGGTGGCCTTGCGTATTCAAAAGGAAATTTAGCTGTATCAACTGGTGCAGGAGAAGTAGTTTTATTAGACGCAGCTACAGGAATTATTCGATGGAGACATGATGTTCAAGGTTCAATATCAGCACCTCCAACATATGCTAGTGGAATAATTATAGTTATGACTGGGGGAAACCAAGCCATAGCACTAAATGCAAAAAATGGCCGTGTTGTTTGGACCCAAGAATCAAACACAACAGGAGCTGGTATCTTAGGTGCGGGTACTCCAGCTGTTAGTGGGAATCTGGTCGTTCTTCCATTTACATCAGGAGAAGTGTTGGGCGTTTCTTTAAATGAGGGGCTTCAATCTTGGAGCCAAGTAATAAATGGTAAACGTGTTGGATCAGCAAATGGTTATGTTAAGGCAGTATCAGGTGATCCTGTAATTGTTGGAAAAGTAGTTTATGCTGGAACTAACTCTGGTAGACTAGCGGCAATTGATATCACATCTGGAATGAGGGTGTGGACAAAAAAAGAAGGTGCTATTGGCCCAGTTTGGATAGAAAATAACGCCTTATTTGTCTTAACTGATCAGCAGAAGCTCAAACGCTTAGATCGTAAGAATGGTGCTGAGGTTTGGTCTTATGATTTACCAGTTTATAAAAATCCAAAAAGGTCTACCGGGAAATATGGACATTTTAGTCCTGTTCTAGCAGGAAATAAATTATATGTTGCTGGTACTGATAAGAAGATACGCGTTTTTGATCCAAAAACAGGAGAATTATTAAATTCGATTCCTGTTCGAGGCGGAGCGGCCTCACAATTGGCTATAGCAAATGAACGTATGTATATTCTATCGGGTTCTGGTAAACTCATAGCTTTCCAATAGGGATTTTATTGGTTAAAGGCTCTCAGAGATCATAGTGTATTTAAATAAATTGAATGCATTTTTGCAAAGGCCAAGAAAATGACTTTTACTGTCGCACTTGTCGGACGACCAAATGTAGGAAAATCTACACTATTTAATCGCCTGGTAGGTAGGCGATTGGCTCTTGTTGATGATCAGCCTGGTGTTACTCGTGATTTGCGTGAAGGTGATGCTAAAATGGGCCCTGTAAAGTTTACAGTCATAGATACTGCAGGGTTAGAAGAGGCAACTGATGAAAGTCTTCAGGGTCGAATGCGCATGTTAACTGAACGCGCAGTTGATATGGCTGATGTTTGTATTTTTATGATGGATGCAAGGGCAGGTGTCTTGCCAGCAGATAGAGTGTTTGCAGAAATTTTGAGAAAAAAATCAGCTAAGGTGATTTTGGTAGCAAATAAAGCTGAAGGTAATGCAGGCGAAGTTGGCTTCTTTGATGCTTTTAGTTTGGGTTTAGGTGAGCCTGTCCGCCTTTCTGGTGAGCACGGAGAAGGAATGGTTGATCTCCAGCATGTGCTTATGCCTATATCAAAAGAGTTTGAAGAAGATGAAGACCTTTTAGAACCTGAAACTGATATTGATATAGAAGATTTAGATGATGAAGATAGTGGTTTAGAGATTAGTTACTCAGCTGATAGGCCTCTACAAATTTCTATCATAGGCAGGCCGAATGCTGGTAAATCTACTCTAGTAAACCAAATATTGGGCCAAGAAAGAATGCTCACTGGGCCTGAAGCTGGTATAACTCGTGACAGTATTTCTATTAACCATGATTGGGATGATGTTCCCATGCGATTATGGGATACGGCAGGGATACGAAAAAAAGCAAAAGTACAAGAAAAACTAGAAAAACTTTCAGTTTCTGATGGGTTACGGGCAGTGAAGTTTTCTGAGGTAGTAGTTGTTCTTTTAGACGCAGCAATTCCATTTGAACAACAAGATTTGCGCATTGCTGATTTAGCAGAGCGGGAAGGTCGCGCTGTTGTTGTTGCGGTTAATAAGTGGGACGTAGAAACAGAGAAACAAGAAAAATTAAAAGATATCCGTGAGAAATTTACACGTTTGTTACCTCAACTTCGTGGTGCACCATTAGTGACAATTTCTGCAAAGACTGGTCGAGGATTAGATAGACTCCATGCGGCAATTTTAAGTGCGCATAAAGTATGGAATAAACGTTTATCGACATCTCAATGTAACCGTTGGCTTATGGACATGACAGATGCTCATCCACCACCAGCACCTGGTGGCCGCCGCATTAGATTGAGATATATGACACAAGTTAAAGCAAGACCACCAAGTTTTGTTGTAATGTGTAGTCACCCAGATTTACTTCCAACTAGTTACAATAGGTATCTAGTTAATGGCTTGAGGGAAGACTTTAACATGCCAGGTACCCCAATAAGAATATTTATGCGATCTCAATCTGATAAGAACCCATACGCCGATAAAAAAGAAAAGAAAGTCACGAAGTTGAATAAACACCAAGAAGGACGTTATGTTAAAGCTCTTGGTCGTGGTGCAAGAAAAAGTAGATAGCTTTGTTTAATCAAATTTTAAGTAAAGTTATTTAAATATATACTTTTTATCTAGAAATCTTGATCACGTGTACTGGTTTGCCAAGGCTTTACTAAATTTCCAAAACGTGTGAATTGACCTTCAAATGATAGGTCGACAGTTCCTATTGGCCCATGGCGCTGTTTGCCAATGATTATTTCAGCTTTACCGTGTAAGGCTTCCATTTCTTCTTGCCACATCATCATTTTATCTGCTTCATGATCCCCGGGCTTCTCACGCTCTTTGTAGTACTCTTCTCTAAAAACAAACATTACAACATCAGCATCTTGCTCAATTGACCCAGACTCGCGCAAATCTGATAGCTGTGGACGTTTATCTTCTCTGCTTTCTACTGCACGCGATAATTGTGAAAGTGCTATCACTGGAATATCCAATTCTTTCGCAATTGCTTTCATTCCTTGAGTAATTTCTGAAACTTCATTTACTCGGCTGTCTTTAGCAGATGCAGGGCGTACGAGCTGAAGGTAATCAATTATAAGAACATCAAGGCCATGGGTGCGCTTAAGTCTTCTAGCTCGTGCTGCTAGTTGGCTAATAGGTAACGCCGGAGTATCATCAATATAAAGTGGGCAATTTTCTAATTGTTTGGCTGCTTCAACAAAACGTCGAAACTCAGATTCAGTCATGTCGCCAGATCTTATTTGTGTCGATGGTACTTCTGATGCCTCAGATAAAATTCTTCCTGCAAGTTGCTCTGCAGACATTTCAAGTGAATAGAATCCCACAACCCCACCTTCAACGGCACCTTCTGTTCCATCGTGGCGTTGGCCTTTTTTATATGCCTTGGCAATATTGAAAGCTATGTTCGTTGCTAAAGATGTTTTACCCATAGATGGGCGGCCTGCAAGAATAAGTAAATCTGAAGGATGTAGCCCACCGAGTTTTTTATCCATATCTGTTAAGCCTGTTGAAATTCCCGCCATTCCACCATCACGCTGGTAAGCTTGGTTTGCCATATTAACTGCGTCAGTTACTGCCTTTAGAAATGATTGAAATCCGCTATCTACTTGGCCTTGCTCTGAGAGAGCGTAAAGCTTTTGTTCTGCTTCAACAATTTGTTCAGAGGGTTCAGATGAAATATCAATCAACCGCGCTTTATCTGCAATATCTTCTCCAATAGCCATGAGATCACGTCTGATAGCCATATCATAAATCATTTGAGCATAATCACGTGCAGCGAAGACTGATACTGAAGCGCCAGCCAATCTGGCTAAATATGAAGGTCCACCCAGTTCATTTAGTCCTTCGTCATCTTCAAAAAATGCTTTGATTGTGACTGGAGAAGCTAAGGCATTTTTTTGTATGCGGTTTGCTATAGTTTCGAAGATACGAGCATGAACTGGATCAAAAAAATGTATATCTTTCACAATTGAAGCAATTTTGTCATATACATCATTGTTTACTAACAAAGCGCCTAATAAAGCTTGTTCTGCTTCAATATTGTGGGGCTGTAAATTTGATTCTACTTCTTCAGGGGCTTGTGAATTGCCTAAAGGACTAATCTCATTCATTAATTCACCCGCTTATCTAAATAATAAAATTTTTGTTATTAATTACTATGACACAGATGATTTTAATATTCTATCTGGATATCCTGTGGATAAGTATGTTTTTTAAAATAAGATTATTAAACCCTAGTAAATAAAATTAAGTTTTTTTGACTTTCCAAAATATTTCTTGCCCCGGATTAAATACCGTAACAGGACCATCATTTGTGTGTATTTTTTCAGGAAATTGCACAGGCTCATCAGATTTTTTTAGTGTAATCGTGTCATTGTTTGGTTTTAGATTATAATGCTTTGGTCCATTAAGTGATGTAAATTTTTCCAAGTTTTCCAATTCATCATCTTGATCAAATACATGAGCCAACAAAGACATTGTATTTGTCGCAGTAAAGCATCCTGCGCAACCACACCCAGACTCTTTATTTGGATCTATATGCGGTGCACTGTCTGTCCCAAGAAAAAATCGATTGTCTCCAGAAGTTGCGGCATTTCTAACTGCTAGTCTGTGTTCTTCTCGCTTTGCTACAGGTAGGCAATAATAATGTGGTTTGATGCCTCCAACTAATAAATGATTTCGATTTATCATTAAATGATGAGTTGTTATTGATGCTGCATGATTTTTTGATTGGCTTTTGACATAATCTACACCATCTTTAGTTGTGATATGTTCAGATGTAGTTTTCAATTCAGGTAATCTTAGGCGTAATGGGTCTAAAATTTTATCTATAAAAACAGCTTCACGATCAAAAATATCCACTTCAGGGTCTGTAACTTCACCATGAATGCAAAGTGTGAGCCCAATTTCAGCCATTTTTTCTAATACTGGCATAACGGTTTTTATGTTGGTAACACCACTATCTGAGTTTGTTGTTGCTCCCGCGGGGTAATATTTTACAGCATTTATCAACCCATCTGCAAATGCAGCTGCAACATCATTTGGGTCAGTTCTATCTGTCAAATATAATGTCATTAATGGTTTAAAATTAGAGCCAGAAGGGCAAGCTGTTAAAATTCTATCGCGGTATCTTTGTGCATCAGTTGCCGTCACTACAGGTGGCACAAGGTTTGGCATTATTATTGCACGCCCAAAATGTCGAGTTGTTTCAGGAAGTATACCTTTTAGCATATCTCCATCACGTAGATGAAGGTGCCAATCGTCAGGGCGGATTATTGTAAGTGTGTTGTCCATTTTTTTTGAATAACCTTTTTTTTTGTCCTTATCTACCGCTGAATGCATCTGGACGTTGTTAATTTTCATGTTTATATTTGAATAATTCTCAGGGCGGGGTGTAATTCCCCACCGGCGGTGATAGCCCGCGAGCGCTCTTAATATAAGAGGTCAGCAGAGTTAGGTGAAATTCCTGCGCCGACAGTTATAGTCTGGATGATAGAGAAGGGGGGTGGGCTAAATCTACACCTCTAACGCTCTGGGGCTTTGTCTATTAATAGGAGACCCAAAATGACAAGACCCCTTAAAATCGCAATTATAAAAGCGCGTTGGCATGCAGATATTGTTGATCAAATTCAAATAGGATTTGAAAATGAAATGAAGCACAAGCATCGCAAATATGATTTAAAAGAAGTTAATGTACCTGGAGCACTAGAAATGCCTCTTGTAGCAAAGAAATTAGCCGAAACTGGTAAGTATGATGGTATTATTTGCGCTGCTCTAGTGGTTAACGGTGGAATCTATAGGCACGAGTTCGTAGCCCAAGCTGTTCTAGATGGTATTGTTCGAGCAGGAATGGATACAGGTGTACCTGTATATTCAGTATCGTTAACCCCACATGAATTTCAAGAAACCCCAGATCATATTGAATTTTACACTAAGCATTTTTTCAAAAAAGGTTCTGAAGTAGCTAATGCAGTCTTAATGATGGACGAACTGGATATTTAAAAGACATTAATATTCTTTCATTATGTGATGTGAACTTATTTAGTTGCTACTAATATATTTGGTTATATATTTAATTATTATAAAATAAAAAAACTTATTGTTCTTGGAGGAACTCATGAAAAATATTTTTAAAGTAGGTGTTATGGCTGTTGTAGCAGCATCATTTACTGGTGAAGCAATAGCTGAAACAACCTGGAATGTATCCCTTTGGGGTAAACGTCGCGCCTTTACTGAACATGTTGAAAAATTAGCAGAATTAGTCTCAGAGAAAACTAATGGTGAGATGAAACTAAATATTTCTTACGGTGGGTTATCTAAGAATAAAGAAAACTTGGATGGTATTTCAATCGGTGCATTTGAAATGGCCCAATTTTGTGCAGGATATCATCGCGATAAAAATCCATCAATTACAGTTTTAGAATTACCTTTCCTAGGTGTGTCCTCGCTTGAAGAAGAACGCAAAGTCAGCCAAGCGATTTATTCACATCCAGCTGTTCAAAAAGATCTTTCAAGGTGGAATGCAACATTATTAATGCCATCACCTTTACCACAATATAACCTTGTTGGTGTTGGTGATGCACCAAAAACGCTAGCAGATTATAAGGGCCTCACTGTACGAGCTACAGGTGGTATAGGTAAAGCAATGGCTGCAGTTGATGCTGTTCCAACGTCTATGTCAGCGACTGAAGTTCGTCAGGCCCTTGATGGTGGAGTTGTAAAAGCTGTTGCTTTTGCTCCTCATGCGCACATGTCCTTTGGAACAGTTGAAACTGGAAAATGGTGGACAACAAATCTAAACCCAGGAACAGTTAATTGCCCAGTTGTTGCAAATACTGATGCGCTCGCTGCACTATCAGATGCAAATCGAAATGCACTTCTTGGCTCAATTGATGAGGCTTTAGATTATTATATTTCAACATATAATGGTAAGACAATGGACGCCTGGGGTCCAACACTGACTTCAAAAGGTATTGAAAGTATATCTTATGGTGCTGATGAATTAGCAGCATTTAAAGAAGCAGTAGCTGGACCAGCTGCAGCGGCTTGGATTGCTGATAACACAGCAAAAGGTCTTCCTGCTCAAGAACTATACGATCTTTTAACAGGTATGATTGGTAAATAATCAATCTCCTGTATTAAATTATCTGTCGCATAATATGTGCGGCAGATAACTATCTTAGGATAATATTATGGCTTCAAATTCATCTGTTTTGGTTGATAAAAGTTTACTAAGTAAACTGGATCGAGGTCTACATAAAATTGAAACCTTTTTTGCATTAATTAGTGGATTAGCAGTTTTTTCGCTTATGATGCTTGCGGTCATATCAGTAACTGGGAGACATTCCATTAATCAACCACTTCCTGGATATGTGGATTGGATTGAGCAAGCTATGCCATTAATTGCTTTCATGGGTATTGCATATACTCAACGAAATGGTGGGCATATAAGAATGGATATTCTTGTTAGTTTTTTAAAAGGTAGAAGCCTTTGGGCCGTTGAGTTTATTACGGTCCTGTTTATGTTATTAGTAATGATATTAATTATATGGGGATCTTGGGCACATTTTGCACGGAGCTTTGATTTCAGCGCACCAATGTGGAGTCGTGATAGCTCAATGGACATTGCCATACCTTTATGGCCTGCAAAGATTTTGGCCCCTGTAGCATTTAGTCTTTTGGCAGTTCGTTTAACACTTCAACTTATATCGTTTGGAAAAGCATTTGCATATAATGAGACAAGACCTATAGCCGTTCCACTTGTTGAAAGTGCGGCAGCTCAAGCTGCAAAAGAAGCCAGTACTGTGTCAGGCTAGGAAATTAATATGGAACCTATTGAAATTGGAATTGCCGTCAGTATTGGCCTTTTAATATTTGTAATTCTAGGCATGCGAGTTGCATTTGCGGCCGCTATAGCGGGTGTTGTTGGCTTGATATGGATATTTTGGGCAAAAAAAGGGTATACAGGTGATAGTTTTTTATGGGCATTAACTGTTGCATCAAAAACTGCCGGTCAAGTACCGCATTCAAAGGTATCTTCACAAGCATTGTCTCTCATTCCAACTTTTATTCTTATTGGATATTTGGCCTATTATGCTGGTTTAACCAAAGCATTATTTGTTGCTGCTAAAAAATGGGTAGCTTGGTTGCCGGGAGGGTTAGCGGTTTCAACAGTTTTTGCTACAGCAGGCTTTGCAGCAGTATCAGGTGCATCAGTCGCTACGTCAGCAGTATTTGCAAGAATTGCAATTCCAGAAATGCTTGCGATTGGATATGATAAAAGATTTGCTGCAGGAGTGGTGGCTGCGGGAGGAACGCTTGCTTCTCTTATTCCACCATCTGCTATATTAGTTATATATGCTATAATTGTTGAACAAGATGTTGGTATGTTGTTACTGGCAGGGTTCGTTCCAGGTGCATTTTCAGCGCTAATTTATGGTCTTTTAATTGTTTGTCTTGCTTTGAGTTTTAAAGATTTTGGTCCTCCTGTCTCGGGGTTTACTTGGCGCGAGCGGTTTGCTTCTTTACCGCCTGCAATGCCAATTTTTGCAGTAGTCGCAATTATTATATTATTTGTTTATAATCCATTCGGTGGCGATGCTTGGGGTACACCTACTGAAGGTGGGGCAATTGGAGCCTTTATAGTTTTTTGTATGGCGCTTTATAGAGGTATGCGCTGGGCCCAGTTGAAAGATGCACTTATTGAAACAGCTAAATTAGCTGTAATGATATTTACAATTATTTGGGGTGTTCTAATCTATGTCCGCTTTCTTGGATTTGCAGATCTTCCAGCTGCGTTTTCAGATTGGATTACATCGCTTGACCAAAGTCCAATGCTGACGCTTGTATTTATATTATTAGCCTATGCGATTTTAGGCATGTTTATGGATGCAATCGGTATGTTGTTATTAACTCTTCCGATAACATATCCTGCTGTTATGGCTCTAAATGGTGGTGAATATGTATCTGCTGCAGATAGTGCATTTGGTATGTCAGGCCCAATGGCAGGTATATGGTTCGGCATTCTTGTTGTAAAAATGGCTGAATTTTGTTTGATAACACCGCCAATTGGATTGAACTGCTTTGTGGTAGCCGGTGTAAGAGATGACTTGAGTGTTCAAGATGTATTTAAAGGTGTTACACCATTTTTTATTGCTGATGCGTTTACAATTGCAGGATTGATAGCTTTTCCAAGTATAGTTCTATGGCTACCATCATTAGCAAGTTAAAGTTAGAGTGAAATATCAATTGCAATAAGTCTGATAGGCAGAATGAGAAATTTATATTCAAAATAAGCAATATAACTATTGTAGTTAGATAAATTATCACATTAGAATAATTTAATTTTTAGTATTATTATTTGAAGTGTAAATTTATGACATATATCCCAAAAAATGATCGATATGAAAAAATGATTTACCGTAATTGCGGCAGATCTGGTTTGAAACTACCATTAATTTCACTAGGATTGTGGCATAATTTTGGTCACGATTTTCCACATCAAACAAAAAGAGAAATTTGTCAGACGGCGTTTGACAACGGAATTACACATTTTGATTTGGCAAACAATTACGGGCCACCACCTGGAAGCGCAGAAGAAGCATTTGGTGATATATTAAAAACAGATTTTCAGGGCCTCAGAGATGAATTGATCATTAGCTCAAAGGCTGGATATGATATGTGGCCTGGCCCTTATGGAGAGTGGGGGAGTAGAAAATATTTGATTTCCTCTTGCGACCAATCTCTCAAAAGGATGGGGTTAGATTATGTGGACATATTTTATTCGCACCGTTTCGACCCAAATACGCCATTAGAGGAAACAATGGGTGCGCTTGATCAAATAGTAAGATCTGGAAAAGCTCTTTATGCAGGGATTTCAAGTTATAATAGTGCAAGAACTAAAGAGGCTGTAAAAATCCTTAACGATTTAGGCACACCCTGTCTTATACATCAACCTAGCTATAATCTTTTTAATAGATGGGTTGAAGAGGATAAACTTTTAAATACGCTTGATAATTTAGGTGTGGGCTCAATTGCTTTCACGCCTCTTGCGCAAGGTATGCTCACGAACAAATATTTAAGTAAAATACCAAATGAAAGTCGTGCAACTCAAGGTAAAAGTTTAGACAAAAATAAAATCACACCTCATCTTATTCAAGCGTTAAATGAACTAAACACCATTGCTGCTAATAGGGAGCAGTCATTAGCTCAGATGGCTATTGCTTGGGTTTTGAGGGAGGGTAAGGTTACAACTGCATTAATTGGTGCTTCAAAACCCGAACAGGTAAAAGACTGTGTTGGTGCTATCAATAATTTAAATTTCAACTCTTCAGAACTTTCAAGCATTGATAAAATTGCAAAAGATCAAGATATTAACCTTTGGGCACAATCATCTGAAAGTATTTAATATCCAAAGCTTCTATTATTAAAAATATTTACTTTTCAGCCGATGCTTGTTGAGCAAAAAATGAAGTTCCTTTAGGCACTTCTGGTAGTTGCATCTCATAAGTAGAGCATCTAACGCGGCCGGATGCTTCTCCTCGAACTAATTCATGAGTAAGCGTGCTTGGTAAATGATTTGGACTTAGTTCAACTGCATCTTCAGCATAATAAGTTGAAATATATAATGTACGAGATTTATTTGATAAGTTTGGTGCTGATCCATGTAATAAACTTGCGTGCATCAGGCAAACAGATCCTGCTTTGCCAGTACATCTTATAATCTTATCTTCATGTTCAGCCAATATTTCGTCTGATACTGATCCAGTAAAAATTCCATTATGCCAGTGTGAATAAAGAGGGCCTTTGTGTGTGCCGGGTACTACCTCAAGAGGACCATTCTCCAAGGTTACGTCATCTATGAAAAGTAAGCATGTAATCATGTCATCATTTGTCATTGGTTCAAAGGGGAAATCTTGATGAAAATTTACTTTAGTAGCAGTACCAGGTAATTTTGAGTTCACCTTGCCATGATGAAATCTAATTCCTTGGCCAATTAGTTCAGCACACATATCAACAGATCGTCCATTTCTCATAACATCTGCGAATACTTCAGAGATTTCTTCAGGTGACTGAATTCGACGCAGCCCAGGTACATCAGAAGAATGACCAGGTTGTAAGTCAAAACGTGGCCGACCATCCATGGTTTCTCCATAGTCAGTTTTATAGTTTCGACTATCATTGACCCAATCTAAAAAAGTTTTTTTTAAATTTTCAAGTTGCCTATCGTTTATGGCGTTTTCTACTAACAAAAACCCATCTGTCCAAAATTGTTTTTTTTGATTTTGACTTAAGATCATTTTATCGGCCTTTTACTAAAAAATTTATGAATAATTAATTATCAAATTATAAATTAGTCAATATATTCTTAAGAAGGAGTATAAGGCTTTTCATTATTGAAATTTATAAAATTTATTTGCTGTGTTTGAATATTTGATAAATCAAATTTTGTTTTAATTATGATTAATTTTTAAGCAAAAGTGTAATATTTTGTGCATTACTGTTTTGATCTATATTTTCTTTTTTTGAATTAGATGCTTTTCTTGATGGTTGCAAATTCTCTATGTAAAATAATTATGGGAGTTTTTACTTTGTCACTTCAGTCTTCAATTTCATCAAGCGTAAAACTTCAGCGCGCATTTGGTAATGTGAGTTTATCTGTTGCAACTGATGCATTAGGCAATACTAAGCTTTCTGACCTTCGTCAGGAAGGTTCTATGAGGGCCGTATTTCCCAGATCATCGAATAATAATCTAGAAGCAGTTATTGTAAATACAGCCGGTGGTATAACTAGTGGTGATTATTTTTCAACTTATGCGAAAGTCGCAAAAGGAGCCAATTTAACCATTACTACTCAAGCTGCTGAAAGAATATATAATGCTTTTGATAATGAATCTGGAAAAATAAATAATAACCTTTCGGTGGAAGAAAATGCACAATTATATTGGTTACCTCAAGAAACTATTTTATTTGATGGCAGTAGATTAGAAAGAAAATTAAACATAGAACTTTTTGATACATCTAAAGTTCTTTTCGTTGAGCCCATAGTATTTGGTAGATTAGCTTCAGGAGAGGAACTGGGTTCCTGTTTCTTTAAAGATAATGTTTCTATCAATTGCAACGGTGAACCCATTTATATTGATGGAATAAAAATGAACGGAAATATTACTGAAATTTTGAAGAATAAATCAACAAGTAATAACAACAAAGCAATGGCAAACATAGTCCTATACGATGCGAGCTCAATTGAGATCTTAAATAAAATTAGAAAGCTACTACCAATTACTGCTGGGGCTAGTCTGATTAATAATCATTTGTTGCTTATAAGAATTTTAAGTCCAGATAGTTATGAACTTAGAAAAAAACTTTTACCTATTCTTTCGCTTCTAACAGATAATGCCGTACCAAAAAATTGGAAACTTTAAAATGAAACTGACACCACGAGAAAAAGATAAATTATTAATTTCTATGGCTGCAGAAGTTGCACGTAAGAGATTAGAGCGAGGGGTAAAATTAAATTACCCAGAGGCAATTGCAATAATTACAGATGCAGTTGTTGAAGGTGCAAGAGATGGAAAATCTGTAGCTGATATGATGCAAGAAGGTGGGCGCATAATTTCAAAAGAGCAGTGTATGACAGGAGTGGCTGAAATGATCCATGACGTTCAAGTGGAAGCTACTTTTCCAGATGGCACTAAACTTGTCACTGTACATAATCCAATTCGCTGAAGGAGAAAAAATGATACCTGGTGAAATATTCCCTGCTAAAGGAATTTTGATATTAAATGAAGGCGCTATATCGCAAACTTTAATGGTAGAAAATAAAGGTGACCGTCCTGTACAAGTTGGAAGTCATTATCATTTTGGTGAAGCAAATTCAGCACTAAAATTTGATAGAGAAAAAGCGCTTGGCATGCGTTTGGATATTGTGGCTGGAACAGCTATTCGTTTTGAACCTGGTCAACGGCGTGAAGTTCAATTGGTTCCAATTTCAGGGAAACGCTGCATTTATGGCTTTAATCAAAAGATTATGGGAGAGTTGTAAATGCCAATTGAAATTAAGAGATCTGAATATTCTTCAATGTTTGGGCCAACCGTAGGCGATAAAATAAGGCTAGCTGATACTGATCTTATTGTTGAGGTTGAAAAAGATTTAACTATCTATGGCGAAGAGGTTAAATTTGGAGGTGGAAAAGTAATCAGAGATGGAATGGGCCAATCTCAAGAAACCCGGGCAGAAGGTGCTGTCGATACAGTAATTACAAATGCATTAATCATCGATCATAGTGGCATTTACAAAGCTGATGTTGGCTTAAGAGATGGAAGAATTCTCAAAATAGGTAAAGCTGGGAATCCAGACACTCAACCAGGTGTTGATATTATAGTGGGGCCTGGAACCGAAGCTATAGCTGGAGAAGGCCGCATTCTAACTGCAGGTGGATTTGATAGTCACATTCATTTCATATGCCCGCAGCAAATTGAAGACGCACTTCATTCTGGTTTAACGACAATGCTTGGTGGTGGAACAGGCCCTGCTCATGGAACTTTAGCCACGACTTGTACTCCTGGCTCATGGCACCTTTCACGAATGTTACAAGCAGCAGATGCATTCCCAATGAATCTTGCATTTGCTGGTAAAGGAAATGCTAGTAAGCCTGCTGCTCTTATAGAAATGGTAAATGCTGGGGCGTGTGCCTTAAAGCTACATGAAGATTGGGGAACCACTCCAGCTGCAATAGATTGTTGTCTCTCAGTTGCTGATGATATGGACGTCCAAGTCATGATTCATACCGATACTCTTAATGAATCTGGTTTTGTTGAAAACACTGTCAAAGCTATGAAAGGGCGAACAATTCATGCATTTCATACAGAGGGAGCAGGGGGTGGACATGCTCCTGATATTATAAAAATTTGTGGCGAAGAGCATGTATTGCCGTCTTCAACAAATCCAACAAGACCATTTACAGTAAATACTTTGGAAGAGCATCTGGATATGCTTATGGTTTGTCATCATTTAGATAAATCAATTCCTGAAGATGTAGCTTTTGCAGAAAGCAGGATAAGGCGTGAGACGATTGCAGCTGAGGATATTCTTCATGATATAGGCGCTTTTTCGATTATCGCTTCTGACAGTCAGGCAATGGGGCGTGTGGGAGAAGTATTGATAAGAACTTGGCAAACTGCTGATAAAATGAAGAAACAAAGAGGCCGTTTATCAGAGGAAACAGGTGAAAATGATAATTATCGTGTTCGGCGCTATATCTCTAAATATACAATAAACCCAGCTATAGCGCATGGCATAAGCCATGAAATTGGTAGTATTTCTGAAGGAAAAAGAGCAGATCTTGTAATGTGGGATCCAGCTTTCTTTGGAGTAAAGCCAGAGATGGTGCTGCTTTCTGGAACAATTGTATCGGCTCAAATGGGTGATCCTAATGCGTCTATTCCGACACCCCAACCAGTTTATTCAAGACCCATGTTCGGTGCATTTGGACGCTCTGTTGAACGTTCTGCAGTTACATTTGTATCAGAAGCCGCGTATGCTGATGATATAGGAAATCAACTTGGCTTATCGAAAGATATTGTTGCAGTTAAAAATACAAGGAATATTGGGAAATCAGATTTAATATTAAATAATGCATTGCCGGTGATGGAAGTAAACCCAGAAACCTATGAAGTTCGAGCTGATGGTGAACTGCTAACATGTGAGCCCGCAAAAGAATTAGCAATGGCACAACGATACTTTCTTTTCTGATGACGGATTTTACAGCATTTGAAATTAAAAGATCTGGAACTTGGACACAAAAAGTCGAAGAGTGTATTTTATCATATGATGAGAGGTTTTTAAGACGAAAAGTTTTGAAAACACGAACAGGGAAAAAAGTTCTTGTCGATCTTCCTCAGACTATTTCACTTGAAAATAGTGATGCATTGGTTGTTGAAGGAGGGAAACATATTGAAATTATTTCAGCAAAAGAACCTTTATTGGAAATAACTGGCCAAGATTTAGTAATATTAGCTTGGCACATAGGGAATCGACATACGCCTTGTCAAATAGAAACAAGACGATTGTTGATTCAGGATGATCCAGTAATCGGACACATGTTAGAACATCTAGGAGCTAATGTGAAAAGTACTATGGAACCTTTTAACCCTGAAAAAGGTGCATATGGGCATGGAAGAACACACAGCCACGATCATGGTCATACATCACATGAATAAAAATAATGAAATTCTTACATTGACTCAATTGTTTTCATCATCTTTTCCGGTGGGTTCTTTTGCATATTCACACGGTATGGAAACTGCCATTAATGATGGATTAATTACAAATGCAAATGATTTAGAGCAATGGATATCAAGTTTACTAAAACAAGGAGGTGCTTGGTCTGATGCAGCTTTTTTAAATATTGCATTTGATGTTGAAAGCTCAAATGTCTGCTATATTAATTCTTATGCCAAAGCATTTGCATCCTCAAATGAAAGGCTCAAGGAAACAGTGCTCCAGGGCCATGCATATTGTGAAGCTGTAAATTCTATCTGGGATTTAAATTTAAAAAAATTATGTTATCCAGTGGCAGTAGCTAGATCAGCAAATGCATTAAACCTTAGCATAGAACTTACCACTATAATGTACTTGAATGCCTTTGTAGTAAACATGTGTAACGTAGCTATGCGTCTTGTTCCACTTGGCCAAACAGATGGGCAACAGGTTCAAACCTCACTAAAACAAAACGTTTTAATGGTAGCATCGGAAGTAAAAGATGTAACTCTTGATGATTTGTTCAGTAATACTTTTATGTCAGACATTATGGCGATGAGACACGAAACCCAATATTCCCGAATTTTTCAAACTTAAAGGAGATATTAATTGTCAAAGAATGGTCCATTAAGGATTGGTATAGGTGGTCCTGTTGGTGCAGGTAAAACTACTCTAACTGCATCGCTCATACGTATTCTACATCCGCATAATTCTGTAGGTGTTATAACTAATGATATATATACGCAAGAAGATGCTGAGGCATTAATGCGAATGCAAATATTACCTAAAGATCGTGTTATAGGTGTTGAAACAGGAGGGTGTCCACATACAGCAATACGAGAGGATGCTTCTATAAACCTTGCTGCAGTTGCTGAAATGCGTCAAAGATATGATGATATTGAAATCATTTTTATTGAAAGTGGTGGGGATAATTTATCAGCAACATTCAGTCCTGAACTTGCAGATTTAACAGTATATGTAATTGATGTGGCAGCGGGGGAAGAAATACCTAGAAAAGGTGGCCCAGCCATCACAAAATCTGATATTTTAGTTATAAATAAGACAGATTTAGCACCATACGTTGGTGCTTCACTTGAGGTAATGGAACGTGATGCAAAAAAAATGCGTAGTGGAAAACCATTCGTATTTTCTAGCTTAAAAGACAAAAAAAGTGCATATCAAATCTTGAAAATTTTATCAGAACTTGGGAGTTTTGAGTATCAAAGTGAACAAGAAGACAAATAACAAAATGTTCATACAGACAATGTAGAAAGAAGTTCTGGCTTTTTTATTTTTGCTTTTGAGCAGTTCAAAATTATTTAACTTTAACATTTATTAAAACCAATACGGTTTTGGTAATAGTGTTTTTTCCAATTACTACGAAAAAGCCACTCAGTTTCCGGTTGCCGATCAGCAAGATCTTGAGAAATTTCAACATCATCAAAGCCAGACCTTCTGGCCATTGCATATTGGTCAGAAATAATATGTCCTTTTGCACGTAAATGCCCTTTAAAACCTCGAATGCGAACTAGTTTTGCCAGAGTAAAGCCACGACCATCCGCAAATGAAGGAAAGTCTATTCGTATAATTTTTAATTGATTTAAATCATATACAAATAAATTCAAATCTGCATCCGAGGGTAAATCTATTGCTTTACTTGTTTCCGAAGCTTTATCATAAACTTCGTAATTTATTACATTATCTAATGGACTGAAGCCAAAGTCTGAAACTATTTGTGTCATTGTTTATTCCTGATATGTTTTATCATCTTTAAGCATTTTTTAACTTATATGGTTATGCTGCATATGTTCTCCTCTGAATTTTTGGAGATTGAGATTCCTTAGGGTATAAGGCTTGTTTGAAGGGTGCTATCCCCAAGCGCTGATATGTATGTATGAAATTTTCATGCTTATTTAATCGAACTTTTAGATAAGTTAATATTATTCGTTCGACAGCTGGAACTATCTGAGTTGCTGAAAATCCAGGCCCAGCGCGGTCACCGATTTTAGCAGTCTCTGTTGCATCCCCGCCGAGTGTTATCTGGTAATTTTCAACACCAGCACGGTCTAATCCTAAGATCCCAATATGTCCAACATGGTGGTGGCCACAAGCATTTATACAGCCAGATATTTTGATTTGGATATGACCGACTTCATGTTCCAGTTTTAATTCATCAAAACGTATGGAAATTTCTTGTGCAATGGGGATTGATCGAGCAGTTGCTAATGCACAATAATCCATTCCTGGGCATGCAATTATGTCAGATATTAGGCCTATATTTGCAGTATTTAATTGTTTTGATTTTAGTAAATCGTAAACTTTGGGCAAATCTGATTTATGTACATGAGGTAAAATAATATTCTGCTCATGGCTAATACGGATTTGATCATGAGAGTAGTGTCGTGCGATATTTGCAATTTGCCTCATTTGATCTGATGTTGCATCACCAGGTGTTTTCCCATGTGCTTTTAAACTAACTGTTGCAATTGAGTAATTTGATATTTTATGAGTGTGAGTATTTGTATCAACCCAAGATCTGAATGCAGCATTTTCTTTGTAAGCAATGTCAAAGTATTTGGTTCCCTTCGACTTAAAGACTGGAGGTGCAAATGCAGATTTAATTTCTTCGAATAGTTCGTGATTGACCCCAGAAAATGTTGATAAAATTTCATTATACCGATCTTCAACCAACTGTTTGATTTTCTCTACGCCATGTTCATGGACGGTGATTTTTATTCTTGCTTTATATTTATTATCTCTGCGTCCTAATGTGTTCCAAACACTAACTACTGCTTCAAGATACGGTAATAAGTTAGCCTCAGGTAAAAAAGTATTTATTACCTTCCCGATCATTGGGCTGCGCCCTAAACCACCACCAATTACGACTTCAAAACCAATTTTTCCATTGCGAAGTAAAGCTCGTAATCCAATATCATGTGCACGAATAACTGCTCTGTCATTTTTTGAACCTGTAACTGCAACTTTGAATTTTCTTGGTAAAAATTGGAATTCTGGATGGTCAGTTGACCATTGACGGATTAATTCTGCATATGGGCGCGGATCTGTAACTTCGTCGGCTGCGGCACCAGAAAAATGGTCTGCAGTTACATTTCTGATCGTATTGCCGCTGGTTTGAATGGCGTGCATTTTAACTTCTGCTAATGCGTCCAATATATCTGGAACATCAGTCAATTTTGGCCAGTTAAATTGAACATTTTGACGTGTTGTGAAGTGCCCGTATCCTTTATCCCATCGGTCTGCAATCAATGCAAGTTTTTCCATTTGAGCGCTATCTAAAGTGCCATATGGAATTGCTACCCTTAGCATATATGCATGTAATTGTAGATATAATCCGTTCATTAATCGGAGTGGTTTGAACTCATCTTCTGTTAAGTTACCATTAATACGTCTTTCAACTTGATTGCGAAATTGTGAATTACGAGCTTTTATGAAAGCATCGTCAAACTCTGTGTAATTATACATTATAAAACTTCCGATTGTTTGCCGTGATTGTAGTTAGATGGGCCTTTGACTCTAAATTGCTCTCGAAAATGTTTTGACTTAATACCTGCGTCTGTTTGATCTACTCTGATCGAATAAACTCCTACAACTTCATGTTGTTGTTTATTCGCATGTATAAGTGCTTTTTCAATTGATGTGTCATTTGAAAAAACTTTTGCATTGTTTATGTCGAGAACCCATTTAAATTGTGAACTCATATAAACAACGGTTCCATCTAATAAGTTGTTTGCAGTTATAACATTACCTGAAAGATCCTTTGACATTAAGCAAACTCCTTTCCGTTTTGCATGGCATTTGGGGTATCAATTACCTCAGCTATTTCCGAGGCAGAACGAGGGGCTAGGCCATAAAGCATAATTGTAGGTCCTTTAATTTTATTAATGGAGATACATGTTGGTAATTGGGACAAAACAGTAGAAAAAATTCTTTGATTGTACCGAGTAACATTTTCTATCAAAGTAATTGGCTCTTCTGGATTTGCGCCGTGCATAATAAGTCGGCCTTGAATGAAGCGTGATGCTTTTTTTCCCATATATATAGCTGCAATTGAGTTCTTACTTGCCAGCTCTTTCCAATTCTGATCTGCATAACCTTCCATGTCATGGCCTGTTATGAAGCGTATTGATCCATTGCGCTTACGCTTAGTTAATGATTGTTTTATTGTTGCTGCAGATGCTGAAGCAGCCGTGATTCCTGGTATAATATGATAATCAATCCCAACTTCATTAAGTGTATCAATCTCCTCGTCTAAGCGCCCAAAAATACTACAATCACCACCTTTTAGGCGTATTACACGCGCACCAGTCTTTGCATGTTCGACAATTAAATCGTTTATTTTATTTTGTGATGTTGATGGCCCAAATCCCTCTTTACCAACATTAATTATAACTGCTTCACGCCTTGCAAGTTCAAGAACCTCTTGCCCTACTAAACGATCATGAATTATCACATCTGCAATATCTAGTTCCTGTCGGGCTTTTAGGGTTAAGAGGTCAGGATCTCCTGGTCCAGCACTAACAAAAACAACATATCCGTCTGTTTCTTTTTTGGATTTAAATTGGTTTAAAAGAGAATGTAGTGATGCTTTAACTCCAGGAATGCCACTTTCTGCAAGTGCAGGTGGGCCTTTTTTGAAATAAAACTCTGTCCAAAAATCACGACGGGTGCGACCCATTGGTAGAATATTAACAGTTTTTCTGAAAGATTTCCCAATTTTGGCAAGTATTCCAAGATGTGTTGGAAGGATATTTTCAAGATCTGCTTTTATTGCCCTTGCTAAAACTGGTGCTGCTCCTTCTGTTCCAATAGCAATGGTCACAGGGTCACGATCAACGATAGCTGGCGTTATAAATTGACTATCTTCTAGGTTATCCACAATATTGATTAGCGCACCTTCTTCACGAGCAATCTTAGCGCTTCGAGCATCTTCAATACTATCTTCGTTTGCTCCGTAGAATAAAGTTGCACATATTGCGTCACCTCTTGCCAAGGGTCTATTTACCAATTTAATTTTACCTTTATCTGCGAGTAAAATTATATCTTTGTGAACATTCTGAGCGTAAACTGTAATAGAAGCAGTTGTTTTCAATAGTAATCGTAATTTGGCTAAAGCTGCTTCTTGGCCCCCAGATACAATAATTCGCCTACCTTCAACTGAAATAAAAATTGGGAAGTGTTTCATTTTATATCCTAGTGAGTTAATTACTTGCTCAATATAGAATATTATTCTGTTTTATTGCTATAGTACTTTATAAATAAGAATATAAGTCTATCAAATAATTCATTCATAGGACAATTATATAAATATATAGTTTTTAAGAAAAAACTGATTTTGATCTTAGTCTCTAGCCTAGTAAATTTTTTTATAAATAAAATAGTCTTAACTGTGCATACGAGATATTAATATTACTGGCTTGCCAATAATGGCAAAATTTCATTTGTCATAATTTTGTTTGTTATTGGTCCAGCATGTCGCAAAATAACTTTACCTTGCTTATCTATTATAAAGGTCTCTGGTACACCATATAAACCCCAGTCAAGACCTGTCCGGCCTTCGTCAGTTCCAATACTTTCATATGGGTTCCCGAGATTGTTGAGGAACTGTAAGGCTTGTCTGGTCGTATCTTTGTAATTAATACCATGAACCACAAAACCAAGGTCCGATATCTGCTGAATATTTGGATGTTCTACTCTGCAAGGAGCACACCAACTAGCCCAAAAATTTACAATTTTAATGTTAGATGCTTTCAGATCAGTTTCGTCAAAGAACGGCAATTCTGATAGTGGAGAAATGGTTAAATTAGGTGCAGATCTACCAACCATTTGTGATGGAAGTTCATTTGGGTTTTCTCTTCCAAGCCCAATAAACATAATAATTGCTAAAATAAAAAATATAATTGGAGGCAATAGGTAGAGTGGCTTAATGTTTGTCATTTGATTGGGTTTCTTGTGAATTTAAAGCGTTTTTTATTTTTTTTGATTTTGACAATGTCAACCAAATCAACACACCTAGAAGTAGCATAGAAACAGCATATGCTGTAAGAACAGTGTTTGCATATTTATCAAGTTCAAACATATTAATTATTCCTCAATCGGAGGGCTAGTAACCGACGTGATCTAATTTCTGTTCTAGTTCTTATTAAAACCAAAGTCACAAATAATAAAACCATTCCAGCAATGCATATCAGCAGTGGAAAATAAAATGTGTTATCGACATGTTGTTCTTTATCAAGAGATAAAGATGCACCTTGGTGAAGGCCTTGTGACCAAAAGTTTACTGCATATCTTGATAATAGTGCAAAAACTGACCCCACTATACACAAAATAGATGTTAGATCTGCAGCGGTATCTTTATCTTCAATTGCTTCCCATAATGCTAAATAGCCAAAGTAAAAAACTAACAAGATCATAAATGATGTTAATCTTGGATCCCACGCCCAATAGGTTCCCCACATAGGTTTTCCCCATATGGCGCCAGTCGCTATGGCTATCAATGTCATTGTTATGCCAATTGGAGCCGCGGCTTTTGCAGCTAATGCTGAAACATGGTGGCGCCTTATGAGCCATATCAAAGATGCAACAAGCATCATTAACCAAGCGTTTATTGCCATTAAAGCAGAAGGAACATGCAAAAAGATAATCTTAACTGTAGAGCCTTGTTTGTAATCCGAAGGTGTTAGAAAAAACCCCCAAAATAGTCCAACCAGTAATAAACAACACGAAGCAATTGTTAATGCTGGTAAAATTCGAGCTGATAAAGCCATAAATTTTGCTGGATTGGCGTATTCCCATAAAGACATTTTGAGTACTTATCCTATTTTAAATTTGCGCGTAATGCTATTGCACATGCTAAAGGTAATAGAGCAATACATAAAAATGATATTGCGGTTATTAATGCTAGTAATTCCAAGTGATTATTAGTTCCTTTGCTTACACATTGTGCACCCAGCATTAACGTAGGAATATACAATGGTAAAACTAAAAGAGAAAGCAAAAGACCGCCTCTTTTAACGCCAACTGTTAAGGCCGCACCAAAGGCCCCAATGAAAGAGAGGCTAGGTGTTCCCAATGCTATGGAGATGAAAAGCCACATATAAGAATTTATATCTAAGTTTAATAGATAACCTAACGGAATAGAGGCAATAGTTATTGGAAGACCTGTTGTAATCCAATGTGCAGTTGCCTTAGCTGTAGCTATTCCAGAAAGAGGAATGGGCGATGTTGCTAGTGCTTCAAGGGTCCCGTCCTCCCAATCTAGTTGGAAAATTCTATCAAGAGATAGTAAGCAAGATAACAGTGCTCCTATCCAAAGTATTCCTGGAGCAATTCGTGATAATAAATCTAGGTTTGCACCTACACCAAATGGTACAATCATTACTACGATTAAGAAAAATGATAATGTCAAAGCAAAGCCACCACCAGATCGAATGGCTAGTTTAATGTCACGAAAAATTAGAGGCCACATTAAAAATTTCCTTTGAGAAATGGATCTATTTCTTTACCAACAGACGGCTTAAATGAATTTATATCTAAAATTGTAGATTTTGGTAAATTCAAATCAACATGTGTGGAAATTATTGCTGCACCACCTTCATCGCAGTGATTGACAATTATATCTGATATTATTTTTGTTGTTTTTTCATCTAATGATACAGTTGGCTCATCCATGAGCCAAATTTTTGCGTTTGTTAATAATATTCTTGCTAGGCCAAGGCGGCGTTTTTGGCCTGCAGATAATTCTCCAGCCATTCTATTCTCTAAATCACGTAAGTTAAGTATTTTGATAATGTTATCGATGTTATCAGTGTTGTATACGCCTGCCCAAAATTTTAAATTTTCATTAACAGTTAAAGTAGATTTAACTCCATCTAGGTGCCCTGAAAACGCAATTTCATCATTCGATAAGTTGTTAATATTATTACTGTTTAGGCCGGCGATATGTCTTAAAAGTGTTGTCTTTCCAGATCCGTTTGGGCCTTTTAAAATTATGCACTCACCTGATTTCAAACTAAATGTTACATCTGCGACCACAAGCTTGTGGCCACGTCTGCAGTCTAAATTTTTAATTTCTAGTAACATATAAAACAAGTAACTTAATCTTAAGGTATAGGGAAGTGATGTAATTATGGATATTTAATGAAATGAAAATTTTATTTTTTATTTTAGTATACAATGGCATACAAATAAGTACTTGCTCGACTCGTTTTTTTGACGCATAAGCTCAATAATTCCAATAATTATCCAAATCGGAGAACCGAAATGACAGTTCAAGTCGGCATAGATTCTAGTAAAACGCGTAAAACACTTTCAGTGGGTGGAAAATCAATTGATTATTACTCAATACCAGCTGCAACTGCTGCTGGATTAGGTGATTTTTCAAAATTACCAGCTGCTTTAAAAGTTGTATTAGAAAATATGTTACGCTTTGAAGATAATGGACGAACTGTTTCAGTAGAAGATATCAAAGCATTTTCTGAGTGGGCGACTAAAGGTGGAAAAAATCCACGTGAGATTGCGTATCGTCCTGCTAGGGTGTTGATGCAAGATTTTACGGGAGTACCAGCAGTGGTTGATCTTGCTGCAATGCGGGACGGTCTAATGGCTCTTGGCGGAGATCCAGAAAAAATTAATCCTTTAAATCCTGTTGATCTAGTAATCGACCATTCTGTTATGATAGATGAATTTGGTAATCCTCGTGCTTTTAAGATGAATGTTGATAGAGAATATGAGCGAAACTTAGAGCGTTATACTTTTTTAAAATGGGGCCAAAAAGCATTTAATAATTTTCGTGTTGTTCCTCCAGGTACAGGTATTTGCCACCAAGTAAACCTTGAGTATTTAGCACAAACTGTTTGGAAAGATGTGGATCAGAATGGCGTAGAGATAGCTTATCCTGATACATTGGTGGGCACAGATAGTCATACTACAATGGTCAATGGAGCCGCAGTTTTAGGTTGGGGTGTTGGTGGTATTGAAGCAGAAGCTGCAATGCTTGGACAACCAATTTCTATGCTTATTCCAGAGGTGATTGGATTCGAATTGACTGGTGCAATGATGGAGGGAACTACAGGAACTGATTTAGTTCTTAAAGTAGTTGAAATGTTACGTGAAAAAGGTGTTGTTGGTAAATTTGTTGAATTTTTTGGCTCTGGCTTGGATACACTGCCATTAGCAGATAGGGCAACAATTGCTAATATGGCCCCAGAATATGGTGCAACATGTGGTTTTTTCCCAATTGATAATGAGACTATACGTTACCTCAACACAACTGGGCGAGATGAAGACAGAATAGCCTTGGTTGAAGCATATGCGAAGGAAAATGGTTTCTGGCGTGATGAAAATTATGCGCCTGTATATACCGATACATTGGCTTTAGATATGGGGACTATTGTTCCTGCTATTTCTGGACCTAAAAGACCACAAGACTATGTTGCTTTAACAAATGCAAAACAAGCATTTGCAAAAGAAATGGAAGAAACTTTCAAAAGGCCATTAAATAAAGAAGTCGCTGTAAAAGGTGAAGACTATGCAATGTCTAGTGGTAAAGTAGTAATTGCTTCAATAACTTCATGTACGAATACGTCAAATCCATATGTGATGATTGGTGCTGGGTTAGTTGCTCGTAAAGCTGCAGCATTGGGGTTGAACAGAAAACCTTGGGTCAAAACATCACTCGCACCTGGTTCACAAGTCGTTTCAGCCTATCTGGAAGCTGCAGACCTACAAAAAGATTTGGACGCAATTGGTTTCAATTTAGTAGGATACGGTTGTACCACTTGTATAGGCAACTCGGGTCCAATTCAGGCTGAATTATCGGAAGCTATATCTGAAGGCGATCTAGTCGCGACTGCTGTTCTTTCAGGTAACCGAAATTTTGAAGGAAGAATTTCACCTGATGTTCGAGCAAATTATTTGGCTTCACCTCCATTAGTTGTGGCTTATGCTATCGCCGGTACAATGGATATAAACCTCGCCTCAGATGTTATTGCTACAGATAAAGACGGCAATGAAGTTTACTTGAAAGATATTTGGCCAACCACTCAAGAAGTTGCAGAAATGGTTGAAAAAACAGTTACTAGAGAAGCATTCCTATCTAAATATGCAAATGTATTTGAAGGCGATGAAAAGTGGCAGAATGTTGAGACAACTGAGGCTAAAACCTATGATTGGCCAGCAGCATCTACATATGTCCAAAATCCTCCTTACTTCCAAGGTATGTCGCAAGAACCTGGTGTGATCTCTGATGTGAAAGACGCAAAAGTATTAGCAATTCTAGGTGATATGATAACTACAGACCATATTTCTCCTGCAGGAGGGTTTGCTGAAAGCACACCGGCAGGTCAATATTTGACAGATAGGCAAGTTCCAGTTCGTGAGTTTAACTCTTATGGATCTAGACGGGGCAATCACGAGGTTATGATGCGTGGTACATTTGCAAATATTAGAATAAAGAATGAGATGTTAGATAACATTGAGGGCGGATACACAAGAGGACCCGATGGGTCTAAAACTTCTATTTATGATGCAGCTATGGCATATAAACAGGCAGGTATTCCTTTAGTCATCTTTGGTGGGGAGCAATATGGTGCAGGATCTTCACGCGATTGGGCAGCAAAAGGCACGAACTTGCTTGGTATATCTGCTGTAATTGCTGAAAGCTTTGAGAGAATACATCGTTCAAATCTTGTTGGTATGGGTGTAATTCCATTTGAGTTTACAAATGGTGATACTAGAAAATCACTTGGATTATTAGGTTCTGAAACAGTATCAATCGGAGAGCTGGAGGGTGATATTACGCCTCAATCGATGGTTCCTTGCAAAATCACTTTCTCCAATGGCGATGTGAAAGAAATTACATTGAAATCTCGAATAGATACAGCTGTTGAGATAGAGTATTTGGAGCACGGTGGTGTACTTCATTATGTTCTTCGAAATCTGGCTAAAGCTTCTTAACTACCAACGTAAAAGAATATATATATTAATAAAAAGGCCAGATATTATCTGGCCTTTTTATTTTTGAGGAACTAACTTTTAATACATTAGAACATTTCGATTTAATAATATGATGGTTTGGATAAGAAAAATGAAGAATTTTAATATACCTCCTGTTTGGACATTATTTGCTATTGTTTCTTCTGGATTATTGCATTTTGTTTACCCATTAACCTTATTTCAATTTCGTGCAATTGATACTGGAGTGATTGCAATAGGTGTATATCTAATTTTAGCTACTCCTATTTGGTTTAAACGTAAAAGCACGACAATTATTCCGCGAAGAAAGCCAACTACTTTAATTGTTGATGGTCCATTTAAAATGTCACGTAATCCCATGTATCTTGGCATGGTCATGTTGTCTTTTGGTATTGGATTAAGTCTAGGATCTATCCAAGCAGTTATACCATCAATTTTATTATTTTTCTTTTTGAAAAAAAATTATGTTTTACCTGAAGAGAGAAAATTAGTTGAAGCTATGGGAAAAGAAGCTGAGCAATATTTTCAAAAAACTGGAAGATGGATTTGGTTCTTATAATACTTTTTGAAGTATTATAAGATAAAAAAAGACCACCTATTAGATGGCCTCATAGTTCTATTTTTAAATCTATTTTGTGTTGGGTCCAATAAGCATAGTCATTTGACGACCTTCAGATTTTGGATGGTTTTCAATTTTTCCAGCTTCGGCTTCAACTACTACACCTTGAACGCGTTTCAATAACTCTAAACCAAGATTTTGGTGAGCCATTTCTCTACCGCGAAAACGCATAGTAATTTTCACTTTGTCGCCATTTTCAAGGAATTTAAAAACACTTCGCATTTTAACATCGAAATCATGAGTATCAGTGTTAGGTCTGAATTTAACTTCTTTAATCTCAATTGTTTTTTGTTTTTTTCGAGCTTCTGCTTCACGTTTTTGTTGTTCGTATTTAAATTTTCCCAAATCCATAATCTTGCAGACTGGAGGCTGAGCATTTGGAGAAATTACAACTAAATCTAAACCAGCAATGCGGGCTAATTCGTTTCCACGATCGGGTGTCACTACACCTACGTTTTCACCGTCTGCACCAATAAGTCTGATTTCGGGGGAGGTTACGCGTTCGTTTGCGAGGGGTCCTGTGTCGCGCTGCGGAGGCGCGTTATGTGGTCTACGAGCTATGGTCTTTGGTCCTTTTATTGTCCAAATAATAAGTTAAACTTAGGATTTATCCTATAATTTATGTAACTGTCATGTAGTGGGAACGTCCCTAGGTCAAGTCAATTGATTGGTTAAAAGGCGAAATCACCTAATATTTCGTGATTTTGTTTAAAACTAATGCAAGATTGTAACATATTCATGTTTAATTTCTTTTGCATATTAATCTTATTATCAAGAATTCCCCAAAAAAAGAGAATCTTAAAGTAATATATTCTCTCTAGTTAAAGTTTTTTTAAATTTTATTATTGGCATGCTAAATTCAAATATGTTTCAATTCATAAATCTAAAAAACATTTTCTTTTGCTAATTTTTAAAACTGGTTTAATAATTATTTGATTATTTCATGGAAGATTAGATTGTGCCAAATTTAGAATTACCTTTTTCTATATCTGAATATGCAACAAGATTAGACTTGGTACGAAAGTCTATGGCTGATAATAATATCGAAGTTCTTTTTACATGTGATCCAAGCAATATGGCATGGCTATCAGGGTATGACGGTTGGAGTTTTTATGTGCACCAAGGAGTTTTAATTGGACCCGAAGGTGACCCTATATTTTGGGGTCGCAAAATGGACGCGGTTGGTGCAACGCTTACGTGTTATATGAATAATGACCGCATTCATGGATATAGTGATGATTTTGTTATGTCTGATAAACACGCAATGCTTAATTTGTCTAATGTTATATCTGATTATGGATGGAGCAACCTTAGGCTTGGGGTCGAATTAGATAATTATTATTATTCTGCAAAAGCACATCAAACACTTTCATTAAATCATAATGGTAACATTCTAGATATAACTGGACTAATAAATTGGTGCCGGGCTATAAAATCAGATCAAGAATTAAAATATATGCGCCGAGCAGGGCAAATAGTTGAACGTATGCATGCTAAGATTTTTGATATATTTGAACCTGGTAGGCGTAAAAATGAAGTGGCTGCAGAAATATATCACACTGGTATTTGGGGCGGTGAAGATGAAGATGGATTATTTGGTGGTGACTACGCTGCAATTTGCCCATTGTTGCCAACAAATAAAGAAGCAACAGCTGCGCACTTAACATGGAATGATAAAAAGATTCCAAATAATTCGGGTACTTTTTTTGAAATAGCCGGAGTTCATCGCCATTATCATGTTCCATTATCGCGAACCATTTGGTTGGGTGAGCCACCAAGAGACATTTCATTTGCAGAAGATGTTGTTCTTGAAGGAATTGATGCAGGAATTTCTAAAGCAATTTCTGGTAATACTGCTGGGGACGTGGCAAAAGCTTTTTATACTATCTTAGAAAAACATGGCATTAAAAGAGAAGGGCGATGTGGATATCCTATAGGAATTAGTTATCCTCCAGACTGGGGTGAAAGAACATATTCTATTCGGCCAAGTGATGAAACTATTTTAAAACCCAATATGACTTTTCATTTTATGCCAGCGCTGTGGATGAAGGATTGGGGCTTGGAAATAACTGAAACATTACGTATCCGTGAAGAAGGTGTGGCTGAACCTTTAGCTAATGTACCACGTAAATTATTTGTGAAATCTTAAAATGACTGAAATTCAAAAGACTATAGAAATTCTTGATAAATTAATTAGTTTTCCAACCGTTTCGAGTGAAAGTAATCGAGATTGCATAGATTGGATAAGTGACTATTTAAAATCATATGGAGCTACATGCAAAATATCTTCAGAGGCTGATGGTAAAGCAAATATCTTTGCAACATTAGGTCCTGACATTGATGGTGGAATTATTTTATCTGGTCATACGGATGTTGTTCCAGTGATAGGCCAAAATTGGTCAAGTGATCCATTTAAAATGAAACGTGAAAATGACTCTTTTTATGGTAGAGGAACATGTGACATGAAAGGTTTCATTGCTTCGACTTTAGCAATGGTTCCAAAATATAGTGGTATGACTTTAAAGCGACCACTTCATTTTGCATTTACTTATGATGAAGAAGTTGGGTGCTTAGGCGCGCGTGTACTTGTTAATCAATTAATTGCCTCTGGTTTGAAGCCAAGTGCTTGTATAGTTGGAGAGCCAACTTCAATGCGAATTATTGAGGGTCACAAAGGCATGTGTGAATACACAACTGAATTTAGAGGTTTGGAAGGACATTCAAGTCAGCCAGATTTATGTGTAAATGCATTAGAATATGCTCATCGTTTCATTAATAAATTGATGGAAGTCAGAAAAGAATTACAAAATATGGCTCCAGATGGTTCGCGATTTAACCCTCCGTACTCAACATCTTCTATTTGTGCATGCCATTCTGGGACAACTCATAATGTCATTCCAAGCCAGGCAGAGGTTGAATGGGAGATGCGAGTAGTTCAACGAAGTGATCGAGAATGGTTGCGTGACCAAATGGCACAATATGTTGATGAAGTTTTACGTCCTGAAATGAAAAGAATATCTCCAATAGCAGATATAATGGAAACTGTTTGTATTGAGACAGAAGGCTTAGAGCCTGATCCAGATAGTGAAGCTGTGAAAATTGTTCAAGAGTTAACTGGTGGCAATTCAACAGAAGTTGTAGCTTTTGGTACAGAGGCAGGATTGTTTAGCCGAGCTGGAATAAGTTCGGTACTTTGTGGGCCTGGGAGTATAGAACAAGCTCACAAACCTGATGAATATGTTTCAGAGAGCCAACTTATTTTGTGCCTTAAAATGCTAGATCGACTTACAAATGAATTAATCTAACACTTAATGTATGTTAGTAAAAATACCATTGGCTAAAGTAAATGAAAGAAAACTATGAAAAAATTTAGAAATATATTTAATTTGCTATCTACGTTTATGCTCATGATGCTTGCGGTACCTGTGAATGCACAGGACGATGCAAAAGGATTGATAGTTTCATTTAATGGACCAGTTCGAGAAGCTTACATTGGAAAGTTTGTAAGAGGTCTCAAAGATATGGCTGGATTAAAGGGTTATGAATTAAGTATATTTGAAAATCAATTCAACCAGGCTCAGCAAAACCAACAAATACAACAATATTTAGCATTGGGTGAATTACCTAGTGCGTTTATTTGGTTTCCAACTGATGATGTCTCAGGCTTGGAAGCATTACAATTGTTAGCTGAAACTGGAGTGCCAATTTTAAAAGTTAATCAATTGCCAAATGAATTAGATAAGGAGTATATTTTTGGTTTTGCAGGACCAGACTTTTCCCTTCGAGGTCGTAGTGCAGGCTATATGATGAGAGAGGCCGCTGCTAATAAGAAAGAAAGTGGTGGTTCGGGATTTAATGTAGTTGTCTTATCCTATCCACATGACTTTAAGGGGTACAATTTAACAATTGAAGCCTTCAAAAATGCAATTTTAGGAACTGATCTTAATGTAATAAGTGATGTGGGAGTGGGTTTTGGGCGACTGAATGGTTATGAAGGAGCTTTAGACTTAATTGGAGATATAGGTAGCCAAAGCATTGATTTTGTTTTTGGAATGGATGATGCGATTTTGACTGGTGGCATAAAAGCTTTTGAAGATGCTGGAAAAATTATGGGTGAAGATATCGTTGCAATAGGTGCAGTATGTAATGGTAATAGAAATTTATTTAATGATGGAAAACAATATGGCACGACTTTGCAATCTCCTCTACATGAAGGTCAGTTAGCAATAAAACTCGTTGATGAATATATCACCACTGGTGCATTGAAGAAATTTATAAATTTTACTCCAAATCCCCCAATATCTATAGAAAATATTGATACATCTGCATTACAAGGATACGATGGAAAGCTTTATTCAATCAAAGAGCTTTGTACTGGAAATTGGTAATTTATAAATAATATGTATTTTGTAGCGGTATTATAGAACTAACTTATTGACGCCAAACATTGTTTCAAATAGGAAATGAATTCCAGACGCGGATATTGTGTAATGGTAAGACCTCAGCCTTCCAAGCTGATGACGCGGGTTCGATTCCCGCTATCCGCTCCAAAATCTTAATAAAAATAAAAAATTTGTTTTTGTGTAGATTGTTGTCTTGATGCTTTTGCTATTGCGCGCTATCGATATTAGTAAATTCCGAAAGCTGAATGTATGTCTACCCCTGAATCAACTCGTGCTATATCCCAAGACCGTAAAAAAGGTAAAAATGTTTCGGCATTGCGAGGGCTTATTCCATTTTTAAAGCCTTATAAAATTTTGGTTGCTGCAGCATTATTTATGTTAACTTTTACTGCTGCCATATCCTTGATTTTACCTTTGGCGGTTCGCGGTGTTGTTGACGGTTTTAGTGAAGATTTAGATATCTTGGATAATTATTTTGTTTACGCAATTTTTATCGCTGGACTTTTAGCTGTTGGATCAGCAGTTAGATATGCTTTAGTCACTCGACTGGGCGAGAGAGTTGTCGCCGATATAAGGCGTGCAGTATACGACAAAATGATTGGGATGAGTCCTGCTTTTTACGAACGTATCATGACAGGTGAAGTTTTAAGCCGAATTACTACTGATACTACATTAATTTTATCAGTAATAGGTTCATATCTATCTTATGCACTTCGCAACGCAATAATGTTTACAGGAGGTTTAATACTATTATTTATTACTTCTGCAAAACTAACTGGATTAGTGCTGTTAATAGTCCCCTTTATTTTAATTCCAATATTTGGAATTGGGCGACGCGTGAGAGTTTTAAGTAAAATAAATCAAGATAAAATTGCTGAAAGCTCAGGGAATGCTTCTGAAAGTCTATTAGCTTCCCAGACTGTTCAAGCATTCACTCATGAAGCCGTATCTAGGTCACTCTTCGCAAAACTTACAGAAGAAGCATATGACGCGACCAGAAAAAGAGTAACGATAAGAGCTTTGATGACGGCAATTGTGATATTTTTAATTTTTACGGGTGTTGTGGCAGTTATTTGGATTGGTGCACGCGATGTAAAAGCAGGAAATATGACTGCTGGTGTATTAGTGCAATTTGTAATCTATGCTGTTCTAGTGGGGTCATCTGTAACTGCGTTTGCTGAATTCTGGGGAGAGATGCAAAGAGCTGCGGGTGCAACAGAGCGCTTAATTGAGTTGCTTGATTCAGAAGATGTTGTGAAAGATCCAGAAGTACCTGATCAATTGGTAATGCCTGTTAAAGGTGTGCTTGAATTTGAGAAGGTGGATTTTTTCTATCCATCTCGTCCAAATATTGCTGCTTTGGATAACTTCTCATTAAAAGTTAATTCTGGAGAAACAATCGCTCTAGTCGGCCCGTCTGGTGCCGGAAAATCAACAATCTTTCAACTATTATTGAGATTTTTTGATCCTACATCAGGTAAAATTATGCTTGATGGAAAGCCAATCATCTCTTTGGAAAGAGAAGAATTTAGAAAACATATATCAATAGTAACTCAAGACCCTGTAATTTTTGGTACTTCAGCTTTGGAAAATATTCGCTTTGGCAGACCGGAAGCAACTGATGAAGAAGTAGTAAAAGCTGCTAAAGCAGCTGCAGCACATGATTTTCTCGAATTATTACCAGATGGATATGAGAGTTTTGTTGGTGAACAAGGTGTTATGCTATCAGGTGGACAGAAACAAAGATTGGCAATAGCGAGAGCAATATTGCGTGATGCACCTGTTTTATTGTTGGATGAAGCAACAAGTGCACTGGATGCTGAAAGTGAATTTGCTGTTCAAGAGGCTGTTGAGGCATTAGCAAAAACACGTACAACAATCATTATAGCGCACAGATTAGCAACTGTTAAAAAAGCAGATAGAATAATAGTAATTGATGAAGGTAGTATAGTAGCTCATGGAACGCACAGTGAATTAGTTATGCAAGGTGGTCTTTATGCAAGATTAGCCAAATTGCAATTTACAGATGAGAATAATTAAATTTTCAATTATTTGAATTTATTCATTATCTGTTTTATTAACTCTATTAAGTACATATTTAAGAAAGTTAATTATGAGTAAAACATTTTCTGGTCGATCTGATTTTTTAAACTTAGAACTTGAGATGCCAATAACTGAACGATTGGATGTTAAGACAGTATATCAAAGATTATGTCAAACTAGAGATATTCATGGTGAGAGGCCTGCAGTAAGTTTTCAGTTAAAATCAGGGAACAAAGACAAAAATATAACTTTAAATTATAATCAATTAACTGACCGTGTTGCGCAAACAGCAAATTTATTTCGTTCTTTAGGGGTTGGGCCAGATGATGTTGTGGCTTATTTATTGCCAACTAGCCATGAAACTTTAATTACTCTAATGGCTGGTATGACTGCTGGAATTGTAGCTCCAATCAATCCAACACTTTCAGCTGATCACATAAGTGCTCTTCTAAAAGAAGTTAATGCTAAGGTTTTGGTAACACTAAAACCTTTTCCAAAGACGCAAGTTGCACAACTTGCTCATACTGCAGTTCAAAATGCACAATGTGTTGAAACTGTTGTGGAAATAGATCTTTTACCACATGTAAGTTTACCGTTAAATTTACTCGTACCCTTATTACGTCCAAAATTAAACATTGAGCATAATGCTAAGATAATAGAATTTAATTTAGAAACATCTAAACAAAATAAAAAATTAAATTTTACTGAGAAGGATAATGATCCGTATTGCGCATATTTCCATACTGGTGGAACTACTGGAATGCCAAAAATAGTGCAACATCGACATTCTGGAGCTTTATATAATGGTTGGTTGGGCTCAGAAATACTCATGGATGAATATGATGTAATAATTTGTCCAATGCCTCTATTTCATGTATTCGCAGCTTATCCAGCTTGGCTTTGTGTAATGTCTGCAGGGTCTCATATGGTGATGCCAACTCCTGCAGGATACAGAGGAGATGGTGTATTTAAAAACTTTTGGAAATTAGTTGAACGATACAAAGGCACATTTGTTATTACTGTTCCAACTGCGGCAGCTGCATTAATGAATCATCCAGTTAATGCAGATATATCTTCACTTAAAAATATTTTTTGTGGTTCTGCTCCTATGCCAACAAAACTTTTTGAAAAATTTCAAAAAGAAACGGGTGTATCTATCATCGAAGGATATGGAATGACTGAGGCAACATGCCTTGTTTCGTGCAACCCTCCTGACGGAGAACGTAAGATTGGGTCTGTTGGGTTACCTTTGCCTTACACAGATGTAAAAATTCTAGAAATAAACCGTAATGATGAAATCGTAAAAGAATGTAAATCTGAAGAACCAGGTGAAGTTTGCATTAATAATCCTGGAATAGTTGTTGGATCAACTTATACGGACCCATATAAAAATAAATCATTATATGTGAATGAGAAATTTCTAAGAACAGGTGATATTGGCTATTTGGATGAGGATGGTTATTTATGGCTTACCGGAAGAGCTAAGGATGTAATCATGCGTGGAGGACATAATATTGATCCTTTAATAATTGAAGAGGTTTTAGCAGGGCATCCATCAGTAAGTTTAACTGGTGCAATAGGGCAACCTGATATTTACGCAGGAGAACTGCCGTGTGCGTATGTTGAGCTTATTAGTGGTTCTGAAACATCTGTTGAGGAGCTTATGGATTACGCTCAAAAAAATGTGTCAGATCATACAGCGTGTCCAAAATATATTGAAATTTTAAAAGAGATGCCAAAAACAGCAATTGGAAAAGTCTTCAAGCCTGACTTGAGGCGCTTAGCAATAATTCGTACTTTTAACGAAGCTCTGGCTAAAAATGATATTAGTATTGAAGTACAAAGTGTCGTTGAGGATAAAAAACTTGGTTTAGTGGCTAGATTGGATAAAACTGATAGTAAAATTTCAGATCAAAAAATTCATGATGCCTTAGGAGAATTTATTACTCCATGGGCTTGGAATTAAGTTGAGAGAAATTTCAGCATTTTATTTTTTACCAGAAAACTTCTCATTCATTTCTTCCCGTGCCTCGTCAGTTATTTTTGCAAACATAACTTCTGGTACACTAAACTTATGGCCAGCTTTTAACAAAGTTAAAGAATTGCTTATATTCTCAGGCCAAAGTTTATCTACATTCATTGCAGTAACCATAGTATCAGCAGCATCTGGAATAAAAGGCTCAGATAGTGCTGCGTAAAGTGGAATTAAATTTAACGCAAAACGAACGATTGTTGCTGATGATTGAGGATCTTCTTTAAATAAAGTCCAAGGTGCTGCATCTTGTAGATATTCGTTTCCAATGGACCATATTGCGCGTAAATCTGTAGCAGATTTTCGTACTTCCATTTTTGCCATATTATTTTCATAAGAAGCAATGCGCTCTTCAAGCTGATTAATTACTGTAAATTCTCGAGGGCCATACTCGTTGCCATCTGGGATAATTTCACCAAATTTAGAGCGGCAAAATTTTGTTATTCGAGAAACAAAATTACCTAGGACATCGGCAAGATCTTTATTTACACCTTGTTGAAAACTATCCCAAGTGAATTCTGAATCTGAACTTTCTGGTACATTAGATAACAGCCACCACCTCCAATAATCAGATGGTAAAATATCTAATGCCTGGTTCATGAAAACACCTCGGCCTTTGGACGTCGAAAATTGGCCTCCATCATAATTTAAATAGTTAAATGATTTTATAAAGTCGACTAATTTCCAATTATCATCTGCACCCATAATTGTTGCTGGAAAAGACAATGTGTGGAATGGTACATTATCTTTGCCCATGAACTGTACATATTTGACGTTTTCTGCCCCTTTGTCAGTTCTCCACCAACGCTCCCATTCTTCTTTAGGTTTGTTGTTTTTGGCTGCCCACTCAGCTGTAGCGGCTATATATTCAATAGGAGCATCAAACCAGACATAGAAGACTTTACCTTCCATGCCGCCCCAGTCCACTGCCCCTTTCTTTACTGGAACTCCCCAATCTAAATCACGAGTTATACCACGGTCTTGAAGCCCATCTCCATCATGGAGCCATTTTTTTGCTATAGATGTAGTAAGTATTGGCCAATCAGATTTTTGCTTAATCCAATTGTCTAATTTTTCCCGCATTTTTGACTGTTTAAGATAAAGATGCTTTGTTTCTCGAACTTCTAAGTCTGTTGAACCAGAAATGGCCGATCTAGGATTGATTAAATCAGTAGGCTCCAATTGTTTTGTACAATTCTCACACTGGTCTCCACGTGCATCTGGAGAACCGCAATTTGGGCATTCACCCTCGATATAGCGATCTGGTAAATATCGTTTATCAGTATTTGAATAGACTTGTTTTTCACTTATTTCTTCTATTAGTCCATTTTCAGCTAGTTTACCTGCAAAGTATTGCGTGAGTAGATGGTTTTGTTCACTCGAAGAGCGACCAAAGTGGTCAAATGACAACCGAAATCCGCGAGCCAATTCAAATTGAACATCATGCATTTCCATACAATAGTCTGCTACGTTCTTTCCGGCTTTTGCCGCAGCTAATTCAGCTGGTGTGCCATGTTCATCTGTTGCGCAAATAAACATAACTTCATGACCTTTTGCACGACAAAAACGTGCATAAACATCAGATGGCAATTGGCTACCTATTAAATTACCAAGATGTTTTACACCATTGATATAGGGCAGTGCGGAAGTAATTAGTGTCCTATTCATGGGTCTACTCTCGTTTTATTATTTTTGGTTTATATCAAAGTTTGGTGATCTGATAATCAATTTTAACATAGTTTTCTGACAAAGTTTAGAAAAGTAATATTTTTGTATTATATTTCAGAAATTCAAAATTTATCTGGATGAACTTCTCTTGCCATATGGTCTAATATTGCATTTACAAAACGTGTTTCATTCCCATCTGGAAAAAAAGCTTTTGCAACATCTACAAACTCAACAATAGCAACCTTTGGCGGAGTATCATCAATAATAAATTCCGCTCCAGCTGTTCGGAATAATGCCCTTAGTGTTGGATCAATTCTATCAATAGGCCATTTTGCTACTAAAGCACGATCAGTCATTTGATCAATTGCAGCTTGCTGATTTACAGCTGTAAAAAGCAATTGTTCAAATAATTCAACATTACCCTCTACATATTCTTCACCCTCTAAAGTCGCGCCAAAGCGATGGTTTACAAATTGATCACGAACCTCATTCATCCCTTGTTCAGATGCTTCCATTTGGAAAAGTGCTTGAACTGCATATAGTCTTGATGCAGATTTCATTTGTTTCTTTGATGTCATAATGTTTCTTCGGCCTCATCGACTGTTTGATTGCGTTTGGAAGCAGGTTTGAATCCAATATTATTAATATCTCCAGTTAATTTACGTGACAACGTTATTAACTTTAAAACTGCATGAGCTGCAGCTGAGCCATAATCACTTTTTAAGGATATTTCTTTCAATTCAATTTCACTTTGCGCAGTTATTATTGCTTTGCCAGTTGGATAACCTTGATTAGATATATCTCCAATACCTCTTAGCGTTTCTGCATAGATAGTTTTTGATAGCGAATTATTTGCATCAATAGTAATTGATCCTAGAATTACGTATCCATCATATCTGCTTGAATTAATTGCTAATTTAAGTGCTATTGGTAATTCCAAAACACCGGAAACCTCAAAAACATCATAGGCTATACCTGAACTATTCATTACATTAATGACTTGTTTATCGAGTTCATAACTTATTTCATTGTGGTATCTTGAAGTTATTATTGCAATTTTTGGTAAGTCATTAGTGAATTTATAACTATAGTTATTATCATTTAATTCAGAAGGCATTTTTATATCCTGATTAATATAAATTATTTTGAGTTTCTTACATCAGCAAGACGCGCCACATACCTTGCAAGAGTATCAATTTCTAGGTTAATTTTATCACCAACTTCTATATCATTCCAAGTTGTATTGTCTTTAGTGTGCGATATCAAATTCACTTTGAATGTATTAGCCGAAACATCGTTTACTGTAAGTGATGTGCCATCTAAAGTAACTGATCCTTTTTGTGCAATAAAGTGTGATAGGTCATTGGGTATTTGAAAGTTTACAACAGTACTATCTCCAGAAGTTTTAATATCAGTAATAACTGCCACACCATCTACATGACCAGAAACAATATGGCCACCAAGTTCATCACCCATTTTTAAAGCACGCTCTAAATTTACACTTTGACCAATAGACCATGCTTTTCTTCCAGAGCTGATATTAGTTATTGAAATGGATTCGGCAGATATTTCCACATCAAACCAATTCTGTTCTTCAATACGTCCTTTAGTTATGACAGTTAGGCAAACTCCATTACATGCAATCGACGCACCTATATCAATGCTATCTACATCATAAGAAGTATTAATACGCGCCTTCAGATCACCTGCTTGTTTTAATTCAACAATCGTTCCAATGTCTGTTATTATTCCTGTAAACATAAAGATACCTTATTCATTTTTTATCTAATGGGCCAAAGATTCATAAAATTCATTAAAGAGAGCTAGTAAAAGTACAGCAGATTAGCAAATGATATTTATCAATATGGATATATAATTACTATTTTGGTTAATGTTAAGTGGCGCGAGACCATATACTCAATACATCATTACCAATTCTTTTTGTTTCAAGCATATCAAAATTTGGTGCATCAACTAAGGCATCAATTCCCAGTCCACTTATTGCAGCCGTTCCTTCTTTGCCAATTACCAACCCTGCCTGCATAACGATTAATTCATCGACAAGATTTTCGTTGAGTAATGAAGCAGCTAATTTGCCCCCACCTTCACATAAAATTCGAGTTAAACCATTTTTTGCGAGGTTCTCCATAGCGTCCTGCAAATCAATCCCACCATTTTTATGTTTGCAGGCTATACTTATAGCGCCAGTTTTTGATAATTTAGAAAATTCAGATTCTTTTGCATGACAAATCCATAACGGAATTTCCTTAGCTGAAGTTATAAGATTACTTTTTGTGTCTATTTTTAAATTGCTATCCATCACAATTCTTACAGGTTGATTAACAGCTCTACCAAACCCACGCACATTTAAACTGGGATTGTCAGCTTCCACTGTTCCTCGACCAACTAATACTGCATCATGTGTTGCGCGCAGATAGTGTACAAACTGCCGTGATTCAGCGCCTGTTAACCATTTACTATTGCCAGTTTGGGTTGCAATTCGACCATCTATGCTGGTTGCAATCTTAAGTGACAGGAACGGTCTTTTTTTGTTTAATATTGAGAAAAACCCAGCATGAGCTTTTTCTGCTTCTTCTTTCAAAATACCTACTGATACTTCAATGCCTGCATTTTTTAAAATTTGGATGCCTTTACCTGATACTCGATGGTCTGGATCAATTGCTGCAATGACAACTCTCTTAATGCCAGCCTTTATTAAATTATTAACACAGGGGGGAGTTTTACCGGTGTGGGCACATGGCTCTAAAGTTACATAAACTGTAGAGTTTTCAGCATCATTAGAAGCTTGTTGTAAGGCTACAGTTTCAGCATGTGGGCGCCCACCTTTTTGAGTGTACCCGCGCCCAATGACTAAAGAGTTTTTTACAATAACACAGCCTACAAAAGGATTTGGCCATGTTTGTCCAGCGCCTCTTGCTCCCAAAGATAAGGCAAGACGCATCCAGCGCTCGTCTGTATTTTTATTAATCATTTTTATTCAGAAGGCTCTGGAGGTCGTAGCTGGTGGACAAAGTCTTCAAAGTCATCAGCATCTTGAAAGTTTTTATAAACTGATGCAAATCTAACGTAAGCTACGGTATCTATTCGTGCTAAAGTATCCATAACAATTGAACCAATTTTATCACTTGCTATGTCAGATTCTCCCATACTTTCCAATCTTCGGACAATCCCTGAAATTAATTGATCAATTCTATCAACTTCTACGGGACGTTTTTGCAATGCCATTCTGATTGAACGCGAAAGTTTTTCACGATCAAAGTCCTCACGTTTACCATTTTTTTTGATAACTACTAAATCACGAAGTTGTACGCGTTCGTAACTTGTAAATCGCCCTCCACAGGATGAACAGAAGCGCCTTCGTCTAATGGCCACATGATCTTCAGCAGGGCGACTATCTTTAACTTGTGTGTCTGTGTTGCCGCAAAATGGACATCTCATAAACTTATCCTCGTGTGTTTAATCATATTAAACCACATATATACTCATAAACTAGATTTGGATAGAGACTTGTTTATTAAGCTATATGCAGTGTGTAAGATTTACAACATTAAGCATAAGAGTAATTAGAATTTACAAAAATATTTGTGATATATTTTGTCATCAAAGCACCAATCACCACACAAATTAATGCTGATATAGCTGCAAAGCTTAATGTAGGAATACCGGCAAGTCCTGCACCAACCGTACAACCTCCAGCGAGCACTCCTCCTGAACCCATTAATACGGCTCCAAGTAAATATTGTTTAGTTTGCTGATGATTTTCGAAAGTTATCCATTGGAACTCGTTCTTGGATATAGCAGCGGTAAATGAACCTAGTATAACACCTCCAATTAGGCCAACTCCAAACCCAGCTGGAATTGATGTTGATGCAATGGACCAAAATAACAAATCTGAACTTGGGGAAGTAAATGATAAAGACTGTAATGGAATAGGATCAAATTCATCAAATAAAATAAAACCAGTTCCAAGCCACGATAATGGAACTAACAAACCAATGAATATAGCTAAAATTAGATGAGAAATTTTAGAACTCGATTTATAAGCGATAAAAATTGATACAAATATAATTAATATACTCCATAATATCGGTCCGCCAATAAGTTCTGAAAATCCAGTTATTTCACCTAAATTTAGAGTGAATGATCCTATCCAAACTCTTACAGGGGCAAAGACACCTTTAAGAGTTGCATGGGCTGTAATTGCAAAAATAACAAAAACTATTAAAGCTCTAATATTTCCTGACCCTGTTAGAACTACTAACCGCGAAATACATCCTCTTGTTAGCACCATTCCAACGCCAAACATAATGCCGCCCATTGCAATAGCTAATATTGGTATGTCTGAATTAAAAAATCGATGTTCAGTAAATGAAAAAAAATCATAGAATATCAATAATTGAGTGCCTAATGTTGCTGAGGCTAAAGCTGCAAACCACACTCCACGAGCGGATTTTCGTTCTTGTGGAGTTCCAACAATACTGCGTCTGAAGCAAAATTTTATATGTTGACTTACAGAGCCAAATATTAGTCCAATTGCCAATGCAAAAATCACAGAAGCCATTTTTGGGGTTAAATTTTCAAATCCTAATTGTTCAAACATGTTTATTGCCTTGTGCGCAAATTCTATTTTGTATTCTTTGTAATGAAATAAAATTTTTTGCAACTAGCCTAAAAGAAACCATGTTCTTTTGAATATCTTGCCTATGGAACTATTTCACTTGTTTGAAATAATTTTGGAACAAAATGCCCTTTTGGGCTGTAAAGTAAGTAATTAAATCTTAAATTCATAAAATTTTTATTTTATGGCTGATATCCAGTTAATATTTGCCGTATGGCTATGATGCTGCCAATAATTATTGCGGCTAAGGTGATTGGGCCACTAATTGCTAATGTTGAAAATGCACTAACTCCTTGGCCAATTGAGCAACCCATAGCAATTACACTACCAAACCCCATTAAAACAGCACCTAACATTTGGCGCCCTAATTCTCGGGCATCTTCACAAGCTTCCCATCTAAAGTGGCCTTTGATCTTGCTTCCGATAAAGGCACCAGCAATTACACCAAAAACACTGCCTATAGGAAAGCTAAGAGTACTGCTGGAAGAAGTCATCATATACAGTAATGTTTTTCCAAGTGGGGCTGTGAATGTATGACTCTGTATTGGAATTTCATTCAAGCTGCTTATATTCAATGAATAATTTCCCCAAAATGCTGCTGTAATTGATAGTCCCGCTAATACTGACCAAATAATCATTGTGATATCTTGTCGAAGCGGTGCGTATAATAATGCCCAGATAAAAAACAAAAGACCAATAATTAAAGCAAAAATAATTGGTGCAATACCAAAGAAATATTCAATAAAATATGGAATACCTGCATTACCAGTTGATATTTCGACGGGAAAGAGAATAATTCTAAGACCTGCTAACGGTCCGCTCAGTATAAAATAACTTGCCAAAGCCATAACAATTAAAATTACCAATGATCTCAAATCACCGCCTGCAAGTTTTGCCAGTGCCCCAAACCCACAGTTTCCAGCTAACCCCATGCCATATCCAAATAGTAGGCCTCCAATTATACTTCCAATGGGGTTCCAATTAATTCTGTGATACGAAGTATCGGAAATATTAAATTGTCCAAAAAAATCTAAACCATAAATTGTAATAATTGCAGTACCTAAGACTAAGCCCCAAAGGCGTATGCGGCGCTGGTCATTCCCTAGATAAGCACTTTCAATGGCTCCAAAAGTACAAAACTGCCCCAATCTTGCGGCTAACCCCAGAACAATTCCTGTTCCAAGACCTAATAAAGTAGCTAGTGCAGCGGGTTCCATAAAGGGGTCTTAATTATCTTTTACGCAGAATTCCTCATACAAGAGGGATACCAGCTTGAGTACTTTTTCGTCTTTGATTGAGTAATAAATTGCTTTTCCATCTCTTCTAAAGCTAACGATTCCCTCAATACGTAATCGAGCGAGCTGTTGGCTTACTGCGGCCTGTCGTGAGGATAGTAAGTTCTCTAGTTCTGTGACTGATTTTTCGCCCATAACTAAATGACAAAGTATCATTAGGCGACCTTCATGCGCCATAGCTTTAAGAAAGTTTGCAGCTCCACGACCTTTTTCAAACATTTCATCAATGTCAAATTTACTAGATAGTTCTTCAGCCAAATTCATATTAAAATCCTAACAAATCATCTTCAATTGCGGCAATTCCTGCCCTTGCACATTCATCGTCTATATCAGTGCCTGGTGCTCCAGATACTCCAATTCCTGCAACAATGGAACCCTCTGCTTCAATTGGCACACCACCACCTAATGGAAGTGGCGTAGATATAAATCTTATTCCAAATGCTTCTTTTCCTGGTTGTGTACTCTCATCAAGAGACAATGTTGGCGTTCTAAAGCTTACTGAAGTCCAAGCTTTGCGCGTTGCCGTTTCTTGAACATGTAACCCTGCGTATCGAGATTTGATGAATGCTTGTGTAAGACCAAATCTGTCTACTACACTCACACCTACTTGATAGCCCTCATCTTGGCAAAAATTCATAGCTGAGATCGCAGCTTTTATGGCTATCTCTGGCTTTAGAACTTTAAATTCAACAAATGCATCATCTTCAGCTGCTTGTACAAAGAATGTTGGGATAATGCCTAAAATAATTAGTGAAATAATTTTTTTCATCATGCACCTTTCTTTTGAGAGTATTCAGGAATTTTTGATAAAATTTTGTCAATAAGTGCCCAGAAAAAATCATCGCCAGGGTAACCTTCGATGCGGCCAACTTCTTTGTTATTATTAATTATTATAAATGTAGGTGTAAATTGTGGAGTGCTATTTAAAATAATCTCATTTGATTGTTTTGAATGAATATTAATTCTATGTAGCGGAGCAACATGCCCTTCTAAAGTTTTTGGGTAAATTTCTGATATTTCATCATCCCAGATTTCGCACCAGTAGCAACCATCTTGCTCAAACATTAATAATTTGATGCTTTGAGCCAAAGTCATACTTGCAATAAAATATAATATTGCCGCTAATAGCATTGACTTCATTTCATATACCTTCTTAACATATATCAAAAATGTAATGTGTTTTAATTCAAAGGACAAGGCTTTAGATGTTAGACATAACATATACGGGCGCAATTATTGCCGGACTTTTAAGTTTCTTGTCTCCATGCATTCTTCCGATGGTGCCATTTTATTTATGCTATCTTGCAGGAATAAGCATGAATGAATTAAGGAATTCTAAAGATATTCCATCTGGCACACATCGCAAACTTATTTTGGCCAGTGTGTTTTTTGCACTGGGTACAACCACAATTTTTGTATTTTTAGGCTTAGGTGCATCATTTTTGGGGCAAATGTTAAGAGTTTGGAAGCAAGAATTGTCATACTTTGCAGCTGCATTTTTATTTGCTTTTGGGTTACATTTTCTTGGAGTCATTCGTGTGGGATTATTTTACAGGGAGACAAAAATAACTTCAAAAGCAGATTCTTCAACTTTGGTAGGATCTTATGTAATGGGTTTAGCATTTGGCTTTGGATGGACGCCATGTGTTGGTCCTGCGCTGGCATCAATTCTTATGATTGCTGGAGGGATGGGTGATACATTTCAAGGAACCTTGTTATTATTAGTTTATGGCCTGTCGATGACTTTGCCCTTTGTTTTAGCTGCAATTTTTGCCAAACCATTTTTACGTTGGATTCAGCGAAATAACAATTATATCGCATATGTTGAAAGAATTATGGGTGTGATGTTAATTATTTTTGCATTATTAATAGCAACTAACAGCGTAAATTATTTAGCAAATATAATGATAGAGTATGTACCCTGGTTTTCATTAATAGGATAGGTAAAAGCAATGAAAAAAATTATATTATTTCTAATTTTTGTTTTTGTAGGCTCTGCAAATGCTGCCCCACTTGGTGATGATGGTCTTCACAAGCCTGATTGGTTAAGATTTACATTTAATGATATGGCTGAAGATTTTGAAGAAGCAAGCTCAGAAGGCAAACGTTTGTTAATAATGTTTGAACAAAGAGGGTGTATTTATTGTACTAAAATGCATGAAGATGTTTATCCCAACCATGAAATAGACAAAATCCTTTCAGAAGATTACTTTGTCGTCCAACTGAATCTATTTGGTGATAACGAAGTTATTGACTTCAATGGCGATGTAATGACTGAGAAGGAAATCGCCAAAGCCTGGGGTGTGGTTTTTACTCCTACACTTATGTTTATGCCAGAAAATATCGATTTAATGAAATCTGCTTCACAAAATGCAGTTATTACAATGCCTGGTGCATTTGGTAAATATACGACTAAAAATTTATTAAATTATGTTTTGGAAAAGGGTTATAATAGTGGTGAACACTTCCAAAAATATCATGCCAGAAAATTTGCTGAGCAAAAAAAATAATTTAATTCTAACCCATAAGTTGGGACATTTTACTAAATAAATTCAAAAAATAGAATTTGTCTTGCAAGACTCAGTTTATACGACTAACCTATCTATAGAATTTAAGGATTAGGGAGGAAATCATATGCTGCTTCGCAGTTTTATTGCCGTTTCGGCAACGTTAATATCCACATCCGTTATTGCTGGAGACATTTCACCAACTGACGTATCGTTTGGAGAGTATGGGGGAATTTCGGGCTCACTTACCGGTGTTGCTGGTGATCCAGTCGCAGGGAAAAAAGTTTCAACAAATCGTAAGCTAGGTAATTGTTTGGCCTGTCATGTCAATGATGACGCATCAGCTCAATCTTTTCATGGAGAAGTTGGCCCTGAATTGAATGGTGCAGGTTCTCGTTGGAGTGAAGAAGAGTTAAGAGGAATTGTTGTAAATTCAAAAAATACCTTTGAAGGAACAATAATGCCAGCATTTTACAGTACGCAAAATGGTGTGAGAACATTAAAGAAATTTGTCGGTAAAACAATTTTATCAGCACAACAAGTTGAAGATGTTGTGGCATATATATTAACATTAAAAGAGGAGTAGAGAATGTCATTAACTCGTAGAAATGCTTTAGCATTAGGTTCAGCATCATTTGTTGTAACACTCATGCCTCTAAATGCATTTGCAGCAAAAGATGAAACAATGGCTGTTATTAACGCATTTACTAATGGAGCCGCTGTAAGTGATGGTGGTATTAATCTAACAACTCCAGAAATTGCAGAAAATGGAAATACTGTACCAGTACAGTTCTCTGCACCTGGAGCAAAACGTGTGATGTTGTTAGCTGATGGAAACCCAACTCCTGGAGTTGGAACATTTAATTTTGGAAAATTAAGTGATGCATCTGGATCAACCAGAATTCGTCTAGCTGGAACACAAGATGTAATCGCAGTAGCCGAAATGGCTGATGGTTCTTATGTTCAAGTAGCAAAAACAGTAAAAGTAACAATTGGCGGCTGCGGCGGCTAGCAGAAAAGGAGAGTTCACATGGCAAAAGCACGTGTAAAGGCACCAAAAACTGCAGCAGCAGGAGAATTGGTGACAATCAAAACATTAGTTAATCATAAAATGGAATCAGGCCGTCGTAAGGATGGTGATGGAAACTTAATCCCTCGTAAAATTATTAATGCATTCTCAGCAACGTTTGGCGGTGAGGAAGTTGTATCTGCAAAGTTTGAACCTGCAATCTCAACAAATCCATATTTTCAATTTAGTTTTAATGTACCAGCCACTGGTGATCTAGTGATGAAATGGACTGATGATGATGGTTCAACTGTTGAGCAAACAAAAACCATTACTGTCGCTTAATGCGCAAAAAAGGGAGGATACTATAATGAAGAAGTTCACAAGAACTCTGACATGTATTTTGGCTTTGTCTACTATCACAACAGTGGCAATTGCTGATGAAGACGCTGAGTTGGTAATAAACGGAGATCTAAATATATCAACTAAGGCTGCAGCACCCGCTGATAGTGCATTAGATGAATTGATATCTGGCTGGCGTTTTAGAACTAATGAAACTCAAGCATTGCAAATGGATGATTTTGATAACCCATCGTTTATATTTATTGAACAAGGCGAAGACCTATATGCAAAAGTCGATGGATCTGAGGGTAAGTCATGTGCATCATGTCATGAAGATGTAGCATCATTTGAAGGTTTAAAGTCAACACTGCCTCGACATAATGCAACAACTGGAAAATTAGATACAATGGAAACATTAGTAAATGATTGCCGCACTGAGAGAATGGGTGCTGAGCCTTGGAAATGGTCAAAAGGTAAGATGACTGCCATGACATCATTAATTTCATTACAATCTCGTGGCATGCCAATAAATGTTAAAACAGATGGTGAAGCTGCTGGTGCATATGATTTAGGTAAAGAGTTGTATTACACGAGAGTTGGTCAATTGGATATGTCATGTGCAAACTGTCATGAAGATAACTATGGTAACATGATACGTGCTGACCATCTTTCTCAAGGGCAAATAAATGGTTTCCCAACATACAGGTTAAAGAATGCCAAAATGAATTCTATTCATGCGCGCTTCAAAGGATGTATGAAAAATATTAGAGCGACACCTTTTAAAGAAGGTTCAGACGAATTCCGTGCTCTGGAGCTTTATGTTGCATCTAGAGGAAATGGTCTATCAGTGGAAAGCCCATCAGTACGTAACTAAGTTTAAGTTTTTTACCCCACAATGTTAATTCGTTGTGGGGTTTATTTATTTTATAACATTCAAAATAATGAATATGAGGGATTTTGATATGATTTCACGGCGTGATTTTTTACAAGCAACTGTTGCTGCATCTGCTATTTATGGTGCAGGGGGCTTTACTCGAGCATCAGCCCAGCAAAGTTTATCTCAAAATGAACTCTTAAAATTTGATACTACTGGTAATGTAACATTAATTCATATTACTGATATTCATGGACAACTGAATCCTGTTTACTTTCGTGAACCAGAGATAAATTTAGGCATCGGTTCTGTAAATGGTTTGCCACCACATGTGACTGGTAAAGATTTTTTAAATTTATTTAATATGACGCCTGGATCACCAGAAGCTTATGCACTTACTTATAATGATTTTAGTGCACTTGCAAAAACCTATGGTCGAATGGGTGGTTTAGATCGTGTTGCAACTGTAATAAATTCAATCCGTTCAGATAGACCAGATGCATTACTGCTTGATGGCGGTGATACTTGGCAAGGATCTTACACGACGCATCACACCCAAGGTCAAGATATGGTAAATGTTATGAATGCTTTGAAGCCTGATGCCATGACATCTCATTGGGAATTCACATTGGGTATTGATCGAGTAACTGAAATTGTAGATTCCTTAGACTTTCCATTTTTGGGGGCAAACATTTTTGATAATGAATGGGAAGAGCCAGCTTATGAACCTTACAAAATGTTTGAGCGAGGTGGAGTTAAGATTGCAGTAATAGGGCAAGCATTCCCTTATATGCCAATTGCAAATCCTGGATGGATGTTCCCGAATCTATCATTTGGAATCCGTGAAGAAAGAATGGTTGAAGTTGTAAGTGAAGTTCAGGCTTTGGGTGCAGAACTTGTAGTTTTATTATCTCATAATGGATTTGATGTAGATAGAAAATTAGCAAGTCGAGTGAATGGTATCGATGTTATTCTTACAGGGCACACCCACGATGCATTGCCAGAACCCGTATTAGTGGGTTCAACGATGTTAATTGCTTCTGGTTCAAATGGAAAATTTGTAACTCGATTAGATTTAGATGTTAGGGAAGGTGAAGTGAAAGGGTTCTCCCACAAATTAATTCCAATTTTCAGTGATGTTATTGCCCCTGATCCATATGTAAGAACGTTGATAGATGAACAAAGAGCACCATTTGCAGATCAGCTAAAAGAGGTTTTAGGCACTACTGATCAAGAATTATATAGACGTGGAAATTTTAATGGTACTTGGGATGATTTACTATGCAATGCATTAATAGATGAACGCGAAGCTGACATTGCCCTATCGCCAGGTTTTAGATGGGGACCTAGTTTGTTGCCGGGTCAAGATATTACCCGTGAAGACTTATTTAATGCCACTGCAATGTCTTATCCAGAGGCATATAGAACGGAAATGACTGGTGATTTCTTGCATGTAATTTTAGAAGATGTAGCTGATAACCTATTTAATCCTGATCCATATTATCAACAAGGAGGCGATATGGTTAGAGTTGGTGGTATGGGCTATTCAATTGATGTATCAAAGCCTCAAGGTTCAAGAATAACAGATATGACAATTCTTAAAACTGGTGAAAAAGTTGAAGCAAATAAATCTTATCAAGTTGCAGGATGGGCTTCAGTTAATGAAAATACTGAAGGCCCAGCAATTTGGGATGTTGCCGAGAGTTGGATTAAAAAGCAAGAAACTGTGAGTATAGACCCAAACACTTCTGTAAAAGTTTCAGGAATATAAATATTTTGATTATTTTTAATTACACATAATTTTATTTTTGGATGTAATTAGATTAGTTATCTTGCGTTTTTAAGTAAGCTACAATTGCGTCTAAGTCTTTATCTTTCTTCAGTCCACCAAAAGACATTTTAGTACCTTTGATGAATTTCTTTGGTTTTCTTAAGAATTCAACCATAAGTTCTTCAGTCCAGATACGACCTTCTTCTGCAGCTACTTTAAAGCCCTTTGAGTATTTATATCTATTGGCCGTGCCCATTTTGCGACCAATAATTTCATATAATTGAGGCCCTGATTTATTTTTAGCGCCTTCACCAACTGCATGGCAGGCTTTACATTTTTTGAATACTTTTTTTCCAGCATTTATTAATTCGGGATCAATGGAAGCCGTGTTTTTTTCGTTTGAACTTAACGCACTTTGTTTTATTTCCACTTCAGAAGAATTTTCTCCGGGAGTAACATCAATAATACTTGCACGCTTAGTTATTGTTGTAGATTTTTTACAATTTTCCATACATGGCTCTTTTGACCAATTGGGATATTCGCTGATTTTTCTATCATCAATAATAAAACCGTTACTATTGTACATATTAAATTCTTGAAAATTCTTTTCGTTCAACACGAAATCATCTTCGATTAAATCATTTGAGTAAAGTATGTAGGCAACTATTGAATAAACTTCATCACTTGTAAGGGTTTGAGCTCCTCCAAATGGCATTGATCTATTAATATAGTCCCAAAGGGTTGAAAGATATGGCCAATAAGAGCCAACTGTCTTAACAGGATCTTCATCTGCTAAAGTATCAAATCCTCCAGCAAGTGCTGGCCAGTTACCTACACCTTCAGCAAAGTCTCCATGACAAGATGCACATTTGTTGGCAAAGGTCTCCTCGCCTACTATAGCGTCGCCATTCCCAACAGGTAATCCACGGCCATCAGGTAAAATATCAACATCCCATGCAGTAATTTCAGACGGCAATGCCGTTCTTCCTAAACCAAGTTTACTGTCAGCAAAAATTGGTGTTGTTGCCAAAATACTTACTATTATTAAGCTAAGATACTTCAACATTTTCGACCTCACCTGTAGCTTTTAAATTCCATGTTTGAATGCAATTATTATGATAAACAGAGTTTTCACCTCGAATTTCACGGAGTTGATGTTTGGTAGGTTGAATATAACCTGTTTCATCAATTGCTCGTGCCTGGAGAAGCCATTCTTCGCCACTCCATTCAGTATCTAAATAAAATCGTGTTAGTGCTTTAGTTTCACTTTGATTGCCTAGGCGTGCTGTTTCCCATGTAATTCCACCATCTTTAGAGATATCAACTCGTGTGATTTTTCCATGACCTGACCAAGCTAATCCTGATATTACTAAAGGACCATTTCCATGTGTAACTGGTCTCTGCGGGCTAGGAGATGTTATAATAGATTTGGCATCCATTACCCAAGTCCATTTTCGTGCGATGCCGTTTGCTAACACATCTGTATATTTAGATGTTTCCTCCCTACTTTCAACAGGGGTATCGGATACTTCTATTCTTCGGATCCATTTTACCCACATGTTGCCTTCCCAACCTGGAACAACAAGGCGAACGGGGTAACCATGCTCTTTTCTAAGTGCCTCGCCATTCGCTTTAAAGGCTACTAAAACGTCATCAAGTGCTTTTTCCATTGGAATTGAGCGTCCGTTGGATGAAGCATCAGCACCCTCAACATAAACCCATTTATCTTTTAGATCCTGTGCTTTATTTAAACCAGCTTCATTTAATAATAATCTCAAAGGTACACCTGTATACTCCATGTTATGAATCATTCCATGAGTAAACTGTGCTCCATTTAATTGTGCCCCAGCCCATTCCATACCAGTATTAGCAGCACATTCACAAAAGTAGACATGGTTTTGTCTTGGAAATCTTTCAAGATCTTCATAGGTAAAGATAAGTGGGTTATCTACTAACCCATTAATCATTAACCTGTAGTCTTTCTTTTGTAATTCAATTGCACCTGAATGGTGGCGCTCAAAAGCACAGCCTTGTGGTGTAATGGTGCCTTCTAAGGCATGTATTGGTGTAAAATTTATTGATGAAATCGGGCCAGCAGTTAACCAAGGTACATTTCGTCTAATAACATCATTTTCAAATTCTATTGGTAAACCATACGGTGTTTCATCAACACCATCTCCAGTGAAAGATGCCCAATCTTGCACATTGGTGATTAATGGATCGGCTTCATTCGCAGTTGAGGCAGATGCTAAGGTGCCTGTTATTGCAGCTGCTGAGCCGCTTAAAAATGCACGACGTGACGGTGCTTTTTTATTATTACTCATCGCTAAGAAGTCCTTTCGGAATTAATTCAAGATTATGTTATCATATAATATAGATTTAACAATATTAAATTCATATTATTGAATATAACATTTTATTAAATTTTATATTGTATATTAGATAATATGAATTAGTGATAAAAATACTTAGGTGATAAGAATTGTAAGTGTTCATTATATTTATAGGAAGTTAATTATGCGATTTTTGATCTTATTCGCTGTTTCGGTTTTTTTTACTAATATTGTAAAAGCTCAAACTGCTATTTTATATAATTATGAGGGTACTTTTGATGACGCAACATTTAGTGTTGAAGGTGCAATATTAGGAAAGGGTCTTGTCATCGATCATATCAGTCATACAGGTGATATGCTTTCACGAACCGCAAACGATGTTGGTTCAGATATAGAAATTTTTAAATCTGCTGATATCTTTTTGTTTTGTTCAGCTGCAATTTCTAGAAAAGTCATGGAAGCTAACCCTCTAAACATTGCCCATTGTCCATATAATATTTTTGTTTTTGAGAACGATAATGGTGTGCATATTGGGCATCGAAGTTATCCTGAAGGCCCAATGCAAATAGTCCATGAACTGTTAACTGATATAATAAGCCAAGCCTTGGACTTTTAAAGGCGCAGTAAGCGCCTTTAATTTATTGATCTAAGAAACTTCTTAATTTTCGACTACGACTTGGATGTTTTAATTTCCTCAAAGCTTTTGCTTCAATCTGTCGAATACGTTCTCTTGTGACGCTAAATTGTTGTCCAACTTCTTCAAGCGTATGGTCTGTGTTCATTCCAATGCCAAATCGCATGCGTAATACGCGCTCTTCACGAGGAGTAAGTGAGGCTAATACCCGTGTAGTAGTTTCTTTGAGGTTTCCTTGGATCGCAGATTCCAATGGTAAAATAGCATTTTTGTCTTCTATGAAATCACCTAATTGAGAGTCTTCTTCGTCCCCAATTGGTGTTTCTAATGAGATGGGCTCTTTTGCTATTTTCATTACCTTACGGACTTTATCCAAAGGCATTTGTAGCTTTGAAGCTAACTCTTCAGGCGTGGGTTCACGTCCAATTTCATGTAGCATTTGGCGACCTGTTCGAACCAACTTATTAATTGTTTCAATCATGTGAACAGGAATACGAATAGTACGTGCTTGGTCTGCAATTGAACGAGTTATTGCTTGTCTGATCCACCATGTAGCATAAGTGCTAAATTTATAACCACGGCGGTACTCAAATTTATCAACAGCTTTCATGAGTCCAATGTTACCTTCTTGAATCAAATCCAAGAATTGCAATCCACGATTTGTGTATTTTTTCGCAATTGAGATAACCAAACGCAAATTTGCTTCGACCATTTCTTTTTTAGCACTTCGTGCTTCTTTTTCGCCTTTTTGAACCTGATTAACAATTCTTCGAAATTCTGGAATGTCTACACCAACATAATGACCAACTTGTGCCATATCAGCTCGTAGTTCTTCAGCTTTTTCACGGTGTTTTTCAATGAAAGTTTTCCAACCACGTCCATCTTCATTTTCAGCTATCTTATCCAACCACATAGGGTCTAATTCTTGACCACGGTATTTATCAACAAATTCGCGTCGATTGATACGAGATTGGTCAGCTATTTTAACCATGCCTGAATCGATAGACATAATTTTTCTGTTTATCCCATAAAGTTGGTCGATAAGAGCATCAATTCGATTGTTATGAAAATGCAATGCATTCACTTGTTCAACAAGACTATTGCGTAATTTCTGGTATGATTTTTCTGATTTATCAGAGAATGTATCATCTTCATTAATAGTTGCAGATATTCTTTCATCCTGCATACTTGCCAATTTATTATAATCTTTAGCTATTTTTGCTAATGTGGCTAGAACATCTGGCTTAAGTGTCTCTTCCATTGCTGCAAGAGAAATATTTGCAGCATCATCTTCATCATCATCATCATCTTCATCATCATTTAAGCGGTTGCCATCAGCATCTAATTCGTGGGCTGGCGAAGATGAAGGTTTTGGAGCTCCAGTAAGAGGGCCAACCATTGGATCTTCATCATCATCTAGCGTGTCACTAAATGTAGTCTCTAGATCGATCACATCACGAAGAAGAATTTCTTCCTCTAAAAGTTCATCGCGCCAGATTGTAATAGCTTGGAATGTTAAGGGGCTTTCACATAACCCTTCAATCATTGTTTTACGCCCAGCTTCAATTCTTTTTGCTATGGCAATCTCACCTTCGCGAGACAATAATTCTACTGAACCCATTTCTCTCAGGTACATGCGAACAGGATCATCAGTTCTGTCTAAGGTTTCTTTGCCTGTTGCAGCTAAAGTCACTTCTTTAGCGTCGTTAGCAACAACAGTTACATCTGTTGGCCCTTCGTCTTCAACTTCATCGGCTTCAATAATATTTATACCCATTTCAGAAAGCATAGACATTACGTCTTCTATCTGTTCTGAAGCAACCTGATCTGGTGGCATTACATCGTTAAGCTCATCATACGTTATGTAGCCTCGTTCGCGAGCAACTGCGATCATCTTTTTAACTGCAGCTTGGCTCATATCGCCCATGCCTTCGTTAACTTCACCTTTTTTTGAACTATCTTCTTTAGCGGCCATTGGAAGCTCCTTAAATGGATCTCTCAAGTGATTCGGCGAATCAGTTGATACTTGCACGAATCAACACATTGATGGGGTGATTCGCAATGGCTTTAACGTGTTTTTTTGACCCAAATTTGGTTATCTAGCATATTTTGTAGATTTTTTGACATTTCCGAAGCGTTTTCATCAGTTTCTGAGTACTCTTCCTCCACCGCTCGAGTTGCTTTTGCCTTTGCAATTGCTGCTTGTTGAAGTCGCCATGTTAGTCCCTCATCAACCAAACCCGTTAAATCTTGTTCTGCTTCTTTAATTTCATTGAAAGCACCAATTAATGCGACGTGTTTTGCTAACTCTTCCTCTAAGGTTTGTTCGACAAGGTCTGGGGGTGAGTTTTTTTTCAAGTATGGATGATTTTTTATTGGTTTTAATTTCATTAATTTATCTAAGGGCGAATAACCTAATGAGTTTTGGATATTGATTGCAAAATTATCTTTTATGCCTGCATCTGTTTTCTTGACGTGTAAATTTATTAATACAGCGTTCATAATTTCTACCAAATCTGGAGTGGTAATTGGACATCGTTCCAGGGCACTTTCATTTTTAAGTGCAGCAGATTGATTTTTAATTGCAGAAACCAAGATGAGGCTTTCTCTAAGGCGCCAGTTTGTTTCATCAGATTGCATTGCGAGCATGGATGATTTTGTATTAGGTGATGCTAATAATTTGGGCTTTTTACCCCAACTTTGTGAAGATCCATAAGATTTAGATTTATTAGCTAAATTAATGTTATTATTTATTGGTGAAAATAATTGATAACGTAATTCTTTTATGGCCTGGCCATAATGGTGTCGGATTGACTTGTCGCGAATGGTCAGTACTGCAGCCCTCAAGGATTTATCTAATAGAGCTCGCCTTTCTGGACTGTCAAAATTTTTGCCTTCAGTTTCACGTTGCCATAAAAGATTTACCATAGAAACAGAATTATCTAACAGTTCTTGCAAAAAGGTTGCCCCTTTATCTTTTAAAATATCATCGGGGTCTTGGCCAAGTGGTAATATACAAAATCGAAGTGACTTACCTGCCTCAAGCAAAGGTAGTGCCAAATCTATAAGCCTCATGGCAGCTCTCAAGCCTGCGGTATCTCCATCAAGTGCAATAATAGGTTCATGATGAATTCGCCAAATTAATGCTAATTGATTTTCAGTTATTGCAGTCCCAAGAGGTGCTACTGCATGTTTAAAACCAAATTGAGAAAGAGCAATTACATCCATATATCCCTCTGCAACTATCAGAGAATTAGCCTTCCCTGATGCTTCGCGTGCCGGAGCGTGGTTATATAGACTTCTACCTTTATCAAATAAGGCTGTTTCATTTGAATTTAAATATTTAGCTCGGGCGTTTGGATCCATTGCTCTTCCACCAAAAGCTATGCATCGACCTTGTGTGTTTCTAATTGGAAACATTATTCGCCCTCTAAAGCGATCAAAAATATTACCACCATCATCTGGTTTGATTGCAAGTCCCGCATCGATTATTTTGTTTTCTTTAATTCCTTTATTTAAAAGAAATTGAGACAAAGAAGTTCTATCACCTGGAGCAAATCCGATTTCAAAAGTATTTATGATATCTGCGGTTAATCCACGTGATTTTATATAATCTTTGGCGTTTTTTGCATTTGATCCATTGAATTGCATTTTATAGAATTGAACGGCATTTTCCATTATGCTTGCTAATTCTTTATTTATGTCAATTTTTTCTTGAGCCTTAGGATCTCTGGCAGGCATGGTTAGACCAGCTTCACGTGCTAGAATCTCCACCGCTTCAATAAAACTGACATTTTCAGAATTGCGTATGAATGAAATTGCATCACCTTTTTCATGACATCCAAAGCAGTAATAAAACCCCTTTTTATCGTCTACATGGAAAGATGCAGTTTTTTCTGAATGAAATGGGCATGGTGCCCAGTAATCACCTTTTGCTATATTTGTTTTCTTTTGTTCCCACGTAACTTTGCGCCCAACAACTTGTGATAGGGACGAACGATTTCGTAATTCTTCTAAAAAACCAGGAGGCAGACTCATGTGTATATAATGCTCACGCACATACTTTTAAGCAAGTAAATATATGCCTTTTTTAGCATTATGAATAAATAGGTCTTTTGTATCTTCATTCTTGTTTAATTATGATTGTTTGGCGTAAAGTATTATCTGATTTATTGAAAATTAAAATTTTGTTTGTATTGTCAACTATTGCATACCAGTTGTCGCCTTGAGTGTATGCAGTTGCAGAAACTCCAATTGGTAAAGTTATATCATTTACTTGAAATGTTTGGTTATTATTTGAGAAACGCATGACAAACATAAATATTAAGGTTATGAACCCTATGATCATTATTGCTAATAAGGTTGTTACTAATCTGCGTAATAATTTTAAATTAGCTGGCTCTGCTGAATATTCTAAAGGATCATCCATGTCTGCACCTTACGTAGTTGAATTGACTTTGGGTGAAAACCCTGCACCCCGCCTAGATAAGGCATTAGCTTCTGTTGTTCCAGCCGAAGTTACATTGAGCCGTTCTCGAATTACAAAGTTAATAGCTGAAGGTGCTGTTACTCTGGCAGGCGAGCCTATAACCAAACTAAAGTATAAGGCTCCAGCAGGGAGTATTTTTAGGATAGTTATGCCTCCGGTGCAAGACTATGAAAATGCACAGCCTGAAAACATACCATTAGATATAGTATTTGAAGATGATCATTTGATTATTGTTAATAAACCTGCAGGCATGGTTGTTCATCCAGCTCCTGGTTCTGAAAATGGAACTTTAGTTAATGCATTATTGTATTATTTTGATGGTAATTTATCTGGTGTTGGTGGAGAAAAAAGGCCTGGTATAGTTCACCGAATTGATAAAGATACATCGGGCCTTTTAGTAGTCGCAAAGTCTGACTCAGCTCATGCGGGATTGGCTAAGCAATTTGCTGACCATTCAATTTCTCGAAGATATTTAGCTGTTTCAAAAGGTGTGCCCCAAAAAAGTGATCCTAGGCTTGCAGGCTTGCGTGGTGTTAATTTTGAAGATGGAGGTGTAATAAGAGTTGCAACAAATATAGCTCGGCATAAAACTGATAGAAAGCGTATGGCTGTTGTTCAAGATGCTGGAAGACATGCAATTACTCGTGCAACTGTACTTGAAAATTTTGCTCATTCAGCTCTTATGGAATGCTGGTTGGAAACTGGTAGAACACATCAAATACGTGTACACTTTTCTCACATTGGGCATGGCTTGATTGGTGACCCTATTTATGGCTTACGCAAAGCAATGCCTGGATCAGTCTTCGAACCTGAAGATATGGTTATTGTAAAAGGGTTTTCTCGCCAAGCGCTTCATGCAAAATCAATTGGTTTCATACACCCAATTACAAAAGAATATATGAATTTTGACTCTGATATACCTTCTGATTTGATTGAATTAATTGAAATACTGAGAAAAAAATAAATATCACAAATTTACTCATGCCATAAATGCAAAGAAATCATGGCATGAGTATGTGAGGGTATTAACTTTCCATGGCTTCTAATTCATCAATCATTGAACTTATTAAACTTAAGCCTTTATCCCAAAATTTAGGATCACTTGCGTCTAATCCAAAAGGTGCAAGTAACTCTTTATGATGCATTGAGCCACCAGCAGAAAGCATGTCAAAATATTTATCTTGGAAGTCAATATTCCCTTCTTCGTAAACTGCATATAACGCATTTACTAACCCATCTCCGAATGCGTACGCGTACACATAAAAAGGTGAATGAATAAAATGTGGTATATATGTCCAGAAGGTCTCATAACCCTCAACAAAATTGAATATTGGGCCTAAACTTTCAGCCTGAATCGACATCCATATTTCGTTTATTTGATCTGGAGTTAATTCTCCATTAGCTCTTGCGGCATGTAGTTTGCATTCAAAATCATAAAAAGCAATTTGGCGAACGACCGTATTGATCATGTCTTCAACTTTATTCGCCAGTAAGTGTTTTCTTTTTACTGGATCCGTAGTTTTATCCAACATTTTTCTAAATGTTAACATTTCTCCAAAAACTGATGCAGTTTCAGCCAAAGTTAATGGTGTTGATGAAAGAAGTTCTCCCTGAGATGCTGCTAAAACTTGATGTACTCCGTGGCCAAGTTCATGAGCCAAAGTCATTACATCCCGTTGTTTACCCATATAATTTAACATTACATATGGGTGTACATTGGTTACTGTTGGATGGGCAAAGGCTCCAGGTGCTTTGCCAGGCTTAACCCCAGCATCAATCCATCCTTTTGTAAAAAATGGCTCGGCTATATTTGCCATCTTTGGTGAAAAGTCTGAATATGCATCCAAAACTATTTTTTTTGCATCCTCCCACTGAATATCTGAACTATTATCGCTGTCCAATGGCGCATTTCTATCCCATACTTCCAATGAATCTAAGTTCATCCATTTTGCTTTTAATGCATAATAACGGTGTGAAAGTTTTGGATATGCAGTAACTACTGCGTTTCGAAGTGCTTCTACGACCTCGGGCTCTACTTGATTTGCAAGGTGGCGACTAAATTGAGGTGTAGGCATTTTGCGCCAACGGTCTTCCACTTCTTTTTCTTTTGCTAAAGTGTTGGTAATTCTAGAAAATAATGAAATATTTTCTCCAAAAACTTTTATTAGTGCGCGTGTTCCTTTTTCTCTAGTTTCGCGATTTTTATCAGAAAGTAAATTTAGTGTAGCCTCTAAGTTGAGCAATTCATCATCCACATTAAATTTTAAAGAAGCCATTGTTTCGTCAAATAAACGATTCCATGCAGCTGTTCCTACAACAGATTGGTCGTGTAAAAACTGCTCCAATTCATCTGATAATTGATGCGGTTTCATTTTGCGTAAGTTATCTATTATAGGTTTGTAGCGTGATAGTTTGTGGTTTGAATTTAATAAATTTTGTATATGTTCATCGTCTATATTATTAATTTCTAAGCTAAAAAATACCAAAGGTGTTGTGAAGTCTGTGATTTTTGACTGCATATCTGCCATAAATTTACTACGATTGGCATCACTTGTATTTTGGTAATAACTTAATCCAGCAAAAGACATAACGCGTCCTGCAACGTTTTGAATATCTTCATACCTTTCTATGCAGTTCAAGAGGCCTTCAGCTGTGAGACCATCTAGTTGGCCCTGATACTCAGATGCGAAACTACTACAGTTACTTTCAAGCGCTTTTAAATCTTTTGTGATTTCTTCCCCATCTGGTGATGGATAGAGATCATTCAAATCCCAATTTGGCAAGTCTCCAAAGTCACCTGTCACGGTGTCATGAGAGTCAAAATTCATTTGAGGTAATTGAAAAGATTTAAACATAACAAGCTCCTTAGATTCGCTGTAGAATTAAGTACGCAAATAGAAAACTGAAAGCAATTTATATCTCTCATAATTACTAAGTAAAAATGTGAAATTTTTTGATAACTAGCTAATCATATGCAGTTATTAAGAACATTTGTATCGATATTATTGACACTTTAAATAAATAAGTAATGATCAGTTTAAATCGAGGAAAAAAAATGAAATATAATAAGTTAGGCCAAACAAATTTGGTTGTGAGTGAACTTTGTCTGGGTACTATGACTTGGGGTACACAAAATTCAGCTGAAGATGCATTTTACCAAATTGAAAAATCAATAGATGCAGGTATTAACTTTATAGACACTGCAGAGTTATATCCAGTGAACCCGATTAGTGGAGCAACGCAAGGTGAAAGTGAACGTATTTTAGGGGAATGGCTCAATAAATCAAATTGTAGAGACGAACTAATCATTGCTACAAAAATTGCTGGAAATGGCCCAAAGCATATTCGTAATGGTGAAGGAATTACCAAAAAATCATTGTTTACTGCTATAAATGCTTCACTGAATCTTTTGAAAACTGATTATATTGATTTGTATCAACTTCACTGGCCAAACCGCGGTTCTTATCATTTCCGCCAAAATTGGCGATTTGATCCAACAAGCCAAGATAAAAATATAGTTTTAGATCACATGAATGAGGTTCTTCAAGCCTGTGATATGCTAAAAAAAGAAGGCAAGGTACGTGCTTTTGGATTATCAAACGAAAGTGCTTGGGGTACAGCGCAATGGCTGCGTATTTCAGAAGAGAAAGATTTACCTCGAATGGATAGTATTCAAAATGAATATAGCTTGATGTGTAGAATTTTTGATACTGATTTGGCTGAACTTTGTCATAATGAAAATGTTGGATTATTGTCATTCTCGCCATTAGCTACAGGTATTTTATCAGGCAAATATTTAGATGGTGCCATACCAGAAGGGTCAAGGGGCTCTATTGTAAATGGATTATCAGGTAGGATGACTTCACGAATTGATGCAGCAACACGCGCGTATATGGAAGTTGCAGAAAATTTCGGTTTAGACACCTGTCAGATGGCACTTGCTTGGTGTAGGACGCGTCCTTTTATGGCTTCGGCAATATTTGGGGCGAGAACAAAGGAACAATTATCAAACGCACTTGCTTCAGTAAATGTGGATTTATCAGATGATTGTTTACGTGCTATCGAAATGGTTCACAAAAAACACCCGATGCCATTTTAAATATAGATTTAATTAAAATCCATGCATTCTTTTAGCCCACTGCAAACCAATGAAGGCACCTTTCACGCGGGGTAAGAGAAATAAAGCAATAGTTATAAAAATAAGAATGAAACTGACCGCTAAAACTAAAGGGTCGGGACGATACCATTCAAATATAATTAACATTAAGGGTGCTAATAAGTGACCAGAAATCAATATTGTGATATATGCTGGACCATCATCTGCCCTTTGATGATGAAATGCTTGTGAGCAAAATGCACATTCGTTTCTAATTGCTAAATATCCATCCATCATAGGTCCAGAGCCACAGTTTGGACATTTCCGTTTCCAACCATTTATTAATGCTTGTTTCACTGGTCTATCATATTTAGATACATTTAGTTCCATGTTATATAATTAGTTTATTGTAATAAAAATTTAAAAGTGACAAGTTGACCTAGTGGCGGGATGTCGCATAATTTTTTTGTAACTTAATTGTTCTACCCAAAGAGTTTTACTTAAGTAACTAAACGTAGAGAAATAAATGATTTTTGATCTAGCATCAGCTGAAATTTTAGCAATAAAGGCGATAGATTGGATAGCTACCGATAATGAGTTATTTGAAATTTTTTTAGGTAGTTCGGGTGCAGATTTAAATGATGTAAAGGCAGGAGCGAAGGATAATATTTTCTTGGGCTCTGTGCTTGATTTCATTCTTATGGATGATGATTGGGTAAAAGCGTTTTGTGAGTCAAAATCCTTTGAATTTAATGATCCATACCTAGCTAGACAGTTTTTACCGGGTGGAGACTTGCCAAATTGGACATAAAATGAGCAAAATTAAAGGAATAGCTTTTGATAAAGATGGAACATTAATTGATTTTGAGGCTAGTTGGTCAAAAGGATTAATTTCGTTAATTGAATCCATATTCCCTGATCAAATAAATAAACAGCAAATTTTGGCAGAAGAAATAGGCTTCAATTTAATTTTAGAAAAATTTGTTGGTGGATCAGTCTTTGTTAACGGTACAACTGATGATGTTATTGATGTTTGGAAGAAACATTTTCCTGAACTAATTACAGAAGACATTAAGCAGAAAAGTGAAATGGCATTTAGAAATTTGGAACCAATACCATTGTGTAATCTCGAGATCTTTATGTCGGATTTAAAGGAAAAAGGTTATTTTTTAAGTGTAATTACCAATGCTGCAGAAGCTCCGACGCTAATACAACTGGAAAAGCTTGGCTGTTTGCATTTATTGGATGCAGTTATTGGATGTGATAGTGGTTTTAACCCCAAGCCATCTGGGGATACAATTTTAGGTTTTTGTAATGCAATTGGTTTGAAGCCAGAACAAATAGCAATGGTTGGAGACAGTACTCACGACTTAAACGCTGGCCGTGAAGCTGGAGTAGGTATGAATGTCGGTGTTTTATCTGGTCCAGCTACTATTGATCAAATGTCAGATTTAGCTGATATAATTTTGGATGATATATTGGGGCTTCCCGAAATATTAGAAAAAGAGACAAGACCGACTTTTTTGTCGTAAATGAATAAGCCTACTTTATTTTATATTGCATTCTTTAGATGATAGGAGAGAGTAATATGGCATCTAGACGAAAAAGATCTGGTGGTAGAGCTGGTAATCAACGTAATTCAAGTTCTTCAATTAATCAGATGCCTTGGCGGCAAGTTGTAAATATTGATGATCCAATTGAACCTCTTTCGGAAGATGGTATTCAGAATATTCACGAAGGTGTCTTAGAAATATTGGAGAATATAGGCATTGAGTTTATGAATCCTGAAGCACTGCAAATTTTAAAAAAAGGCGGTGCAAGTGTTCGTGGAGAAAATGTCCGTATTGGTCGCGATCTCTTAGCAGAAATGCTGACTTATGTACCGCAAGAATTTACCATAACTCCACGAAACCCTAATCGAGAAATTACACTTGGCGGAAAGAATATGGCGTTTGTAAACGTATCATCGCCACCAAACATGTGGGATTTGGAACGGGGAAAACGCGCAGGTGATTTTGAAGGTTTTAAGGATTTCATGAAGCTTACACAGTTTTTTAACTGTATCCATGTGGCAGGTGGGTATCCAGTTGAACCTGTTGATATCCATGCATCAGTTAGGCACCTTGATTGTTTATACGAGAAGTTAATTTTAACTGACAAAGTTGTTCACGCATATTCCCTTGGAAAAGAGCGTGTTGAGGATGTCATGGAGATGGTTAGAATTGCTGGGGGCTTAACTCATGAAGAGTTTGAGGAAAAGCCGAGAATGTATACAAACATTAATTCGGTTTCACCCTTGAAACATGATTTCCCAATGTTGGATGGTACGATTCGCTTGGCCAAGCGTGGTCAGCCGATTGTAGTGACACCTTTTACATTAGCAGGTGCAATGGCACCAGTAACAATGTCTGGTGCGGTTACATTGTCATTAGCTGAAGGATTAGCTGCAATAGTTATGATACAAATGATCCGTAAAGGTTGCCCATCAATGATTGGCACATTTACTTCTAATGTAGATATGAAATCAGGTGCGCCTGCATTTGGCACGCCTGAATATATGAGAGCCACTCAGATGACTGGTCAGTTAGCAAGATTCTATGGATTGCCAATGAGATCATCGGGAGTATGTACTGCAAATGTACCAGATGGTCAGGCTATTTGGGAAACATCCAACTCTTTATGGGCAGCAGTACAATCAGGTACTAATCTTGTTTATCATGCTGCTGGATGGCTTGAAGGAGGTCTCATAGCAAGTCCAGAAAAATTTATTATGGACTGTGAAATATTACAACATATACAACGGTATATGGACACATCTTTATGTGAAACCAATACTGAGGATATTGCCATTAGCGCTATAAAAGAGGTCGGGCATTTACCTGGTGCCAACTATTTTTCGGCTAAACATACTCAAGAAAGATATGAAAATGCTTTTTACTCTCCTCTAATATCTGATTGGACAAATTATGAGGCATGGAATTTGAATGGGGGTAACTGGACGGCTCAAAGAGCTCATAAAATGTATAAACAAATAATCAAAGATTTTCAGCCGCCTCCAATAGATGAAGCCATCAAAGAAGAATTAAAAAGCTTTGTAGCAAGAAGAAAATCTGAAGGTGGAGCACCAACAGATTTTTGAAACACAAAAAAGATATTGAGTTTAAATGGTACCAGCGCCCCGGCTCGAACGGGGGGCCTCTTGATCCACAATCAAGCGCTCTAACCTACTGAGCTACGCCGGCACTTTGCGTCATTTAGCTTATGCATTCAGGGCTGGCAAGTCCGATCATACTTGAAATTACGACTTTCTCTTGATAGCCAAGAAAAAATAAACAGATAAAAACAGATATGGTAATAAATCATGGGAATTAATTCAGAAGTTGAAATCGAAGCTAATTTACAAATTGGTCCAACTAGTGATGGAATGGTTAGATTGTTTATTGAAGCAAAAGGAATCGAAGTACCTTTAGATTTTGATCCTGAAGAAGCAGATGAAATAGCGGAAGAGATTCGTTCTGCTGCGGCTTCAGCTCGAGCAAATCCCAAGAAATAACCTCAAATATGCAACTTGGCTACTTGAAGATTTGTTTTAAATTTACTATTTACATATCAGGCGGGTTCTGCCCTTCTTGTGAGAAGCTCAATTTCAGTGGCCGATAAGCTTTCTTGAGGGAACTGGCTCTGTGACTTACCCTGGTATATCATATCCGGTACCCACCTGTATTACACAGGCTCCGGGAAATTAACCCCTTCCACCGCTGCGTTGAATGCGATTGCAATGATATCGCGTTCTGATGTGGGCCCGCCGCCTATTAGTTGGTTTAAGAATTGCTGATGAATGAAATATAAAAATGAAAAATATACAGAATTTAAAATCTCTTTGCAGAAAAGCAGCATTTAAGGCGAGAGCAGAAGCTCACGTGGCTGGGCATGATAAAAAAGCTAATGCTCAATTGTATAATTATTTAAAAACACAAGATTCTAATCTTGTCATTGCAGCGTACATGCCAATACGGACTGAAATAAGTCCTCTATCTGCAATGACAAAAATTTCAAAGCGTGGTCATAAAATTTGTGTTCCGGTTGTTGTGAAGGATAGCACACCTCTTAAATTTTTTGAATGGACACCTGAAACAAAAATGGTTTCTGGTGCTTTTGGTGCGCTTATTCCTGAAAAAAGTAATCGACTTATACCTGATATAATAATCACTCCATTGGCAGCGTTTGATATGAATGGATATAGATTAGGATATGGGGGTGGTTTCTATGATCGTTCTTTTGAAGAAATTACAAAATTAAAAGAAATTACTGCTGTTGGTTTTGCTTATAGTTCTCAAGAAGTCTTGGCGGTACCAAGTGAGCCAACAGATTATAAGCTAGACGAAATAATAACGGAGCAGGGCATCTTGTCCTTTTGAGACAATGCCGTTATCGGGGTTAAATGAGACTTTTATTTCTAGGTGACATCATGGGCCGCTCTGGCCGAAAAGCTATAAGCGAACGATTAAATCGCTTGCGAGAAAAGTGGCGTTTAGATTTTGTAGTTGTAAATGGCGAAAATGCTACTGGTGGGATGGGATTATCTGCAAGTCATGCAAAAGCTTTGATTGATTCTGGGGTTGATTGTATAACTTTAGGTGATCATGCTTTTGATCAAAGGGACATGTTAACATTCTGCGAGCAAGAACCAAGAATAATTCGCCCATTAAATTTTGCAAAAACTGCACCCGGAAAGGGCTTTCGTCTCATAAAAGCTCGAAATGGGAAAAAGGTTTTAGTTGCACAGGCCTTAGGACAAGTTTTTATGAAAAAGCCATTTGATGATCCCTTTTCGGCACTAGATACAGCACTAAAAAATGCTCCATTGGGTGGAATGGCTGATGCAGTTATCGTTGACTTCCATGCTGAAGCCACTTCTGAGAAAGTTGCGATTGGACATTGGTTGGATGGTCGCGCTTCATTAGTTGTTGGAACTCATACTCATATCCCTACTGCTGATGCTCAGATCCTTCCAAAAGGTACTGCACATCAATCTGATGCAGGAATGTGTGGGGATTATAATAGTATTATTGGAATGCAAAAAGATGAGCCATTGCGCCGGTTTATAACGGGAATGAACAAAGAAAGATTTACGCCAGCAGTAGATGAAGCAACATTGTGTGGCATATTCGTAGAGACTGATAATGCAACTGGCTTAGCAAAAAATGTTGTACAAATACGTAATGGTGGCAGATTGCAACAATCGGAACCAGTATGAATAGTAAGACATGGCTATTTTTACCACTTGTTGTGATAGGCGCAACATGGGGTTTAACAATTCCAGCTATTAAAATTGCTGTATCAGTTGGCTATCCAGTTTTAGGGGTCTTGTTTTGGCAAGTATTCCTTGCGGCATTTGTAGCTTTAATCCTTTTTTTACCAAAACGACGTGCTTTAAGGTTAACAAAGAAAAGGTTGATTTTATTTGGTTGGATAATGGCATTTGGAACAATATTACCTGGAATAATAACTTACACGGCTGCTTTTCATCTTCCAGCGGGTGTCATGGCAATAACAATAGCAATGGTTCCAATTTTTATTATGCCTATTGCAATTTTGATAGGTCACGAGACTTTTCAAAAAACGCGAGCATTAGGTGTTTTGATGGGTGCTATAGCAATAATTCTTTTAATTGGGCCTGAAGCAAGTTTGCCAGACCAATCAAAGGCTGGATTTGTATTATTAGCAATTCTTTCTCCACTTTGTTATGCGCTTGAAGATAATTTTATTGCATATTTCGGCTTAGATGGAATGACAGCAGTTGAAACTTTGTTAGGCTCTGCAGTATTGGGTTCTATTGTGCTTGGTATTTTTGTAGTATCGCAAGGGTCATTTATTCCAATTTGGGAAGACGGACTTGAACAAGCAGATTATGCAATTCTAGCAATCGGTTTTACTACTGGATTTGCTTATGCAGGATTTATTTGGCTTATTGGAAAAGGTGGACCCGTGTTTGCGGGGCTAGTTGCGTATTTAGTAACTTTTTTTGGAGTTATTTGGTCGATGATTTTGTTAAAAGAAACTTACTCAAGTTTTATTTGGGCAGCATTTATAATAATGTGTTTAGGAATGTTTTTAGTGCGTCCAAGAGTAGATACTCATTAAATTAGATATCTAATTTTTTTTGATATGTATTTTTAAAATAGATCTGCTTGGTATTGAAAAATATGTACCTTATTTGTATGAAGCAATTGTAATAATTATTTTAAAGGATTTATATTATGGCAGGCCATTCCAAGTGGGCAAACATCCAACATCGCAAAGGTCGCCAAGACAAACTCCGTTCAAAGCTATTTTCTAAATTATCTAAGGAAATAACTGTTGCTGCGAAGATGGGGGATCCTGATCCAGAAAAAAACCCAAGACTTCGTTTGGCAGTTAAAGAAGCAAAATCAAATTCAGTTCCAAAAGATGTAATTGATAGAGCTATCGGAAAAGCGACTGGAGGCGATGACGAAAATTATGATGAAATTCGTTATGAAGGATATGGCCCCAATGGAGTAGCAGTTATTGTTGAAGCAATGACTGATAATAAAAATAGAACAGCATCTTCTGTTCGATCCTTGTTTACCAAGTCGGGTGGAAACTTAGCTGAAACTGGAGCTGTTTCATTTATGTTCGAACGAAAAGGCTTAGTCGTATACGGCACAGAAGCTGGCGATGTTGATGCAATGTTTGAACATGCAATTGAAGCAGGTGCAGAAGATGTTGAATCAACAGAAGATGGACATGATATCTATTGTGCATCAACTGATCTTAATGATGTGTCAAAAGCGCTAGAATTGGCATTGGGAGAGAGTGAAACGACAAAATTAATATGGAAGCCTACTACAATGACTGAATTAGATTTAAGTGGTGCTGAAAAAATAATGAGATTAATTGAAAACTTAGAAGACGATGATGATATACAAAATGTAACAACAAACATGGATGTATCTGATGAAATCATGTCTCAGTTATAATCTTCATCCTAAATTTTTATTGCTATACTCAAGTATGTATTATTAATCACACAAAACTAAATCCAAAAAAATGGAATTTAGTTTTGTGTAATCTAAACCTTTAATTATTTAGTGATGACATCTGGCGTTAATTTTTATTGATGCTAATGTATTTACCTATAATGTATAAATCTGCCGAATCTGATTCCGGCGACGCTTGAACAAAGGAGGTTTGTCATGCGCATAGGGACACCTAAAGAAATTTTCCTTGGTGAAAACCGAGTGGCAATGACGCCTGAGTCGGCTATTCAGATGCAAAAATTAGGCTACGAATGCTTCATTGAAAAGGGAGCGGGGGAAGCAGCTAGGTTTTCTGATAAAGACTACAAAAACGCTGGGGTTAAAGTTTTAAATAGTGCGGCATCTTTGTACAAAGAAGTTGACATTGTTGCAAAGGTACGTCCGCCAGAAGATATTGAAATAAAGCGATTAAAAAAGGGGCAAACATTAATTTCCTTTTTTTATCCGGGCCAAAATACCACTCTTTTAGAAGCTGCAAATAAAAAAGGTGCACATATTATTGCAATGGATATGGTGCCTCGTATTAGCCGTGCTCAGAAAATGGATGCTCTTTCATCGATGGCAAATATTGCAGGCTATCGATCAGTTATGGAAGCTGGAAATAATTTTGGACGATTTTTTACTGGACAAGTAACCGCTGCAGGAAAAGTTCCACCCGCTAAGGTTCTAATAGTAGGTGCTGGCGTTGCTGGTCTTGCAGCAATTGGTGCTGCAACTTCATTAGGTGCTATGGTTTATGCATTTGATGTCAGACCAGAAGTAGCAGAACAAATTGAGAGTATGGGGGCAGAGTTTGTGTTCTTGGACTTTGAGCAGGAACAATCTGATGGTGCAGAAACTGGTGGATATGCTGCTCCATCAAGTCCTGAATTTAGAGAGAAACAGCTTGCCAAATTTCGAGAGCTAGCTCCCGAAATGGACATCGTAATCACAACCGCTTTGATACCTGGCAGAGACGCCCCAAAGCTTTGGCTCGAAGATATGGTCAATCTACAAAAACCAGGGTCAGTAGTAGTCGATTTGGCTGCTGAGCGTGGTGGAAATTGTGACTTGACTGTTATGGATAAAAAGATTGTTTCAGAAAATGGTGTTACAATTGTTGGATATACTGATTTTCCAAGCCAAATGGCAGCCCAATCATCAACATTATATTCAACAAATATTCGACATATGATGACTGATCTAACTCCTGATAAGGATGGAAAACTAAAACATGATATGAAGGATGATGTGATACGAGGTGCTACTGCATCTCATAAAGGAAAAATCACTTTTCCACCACCACCTCCAAAAATAGCAGCAATAGCAGCAAAGGCTCCAGTGGCTCCAGAACCTTCAGCTGAAGAGTTATTAGCATTGGAAGCGCTTAAATTAAAGAAAGCTGGCTCGCAACAAACAGCATTGCTAGTATTTGGGGGATTACTCATGCTCTTAATTGGAGCTTATGCTCCATCATCTTTTATGCAGCATTTTATTGTTTTTGTATTATCTTGTTTTATTGGTTTTCAAGTTATCTGGAATGTGAGCCATTCACTTCACACTCCATTGATGGCAATCACAAATGCTATTTCAGGCATAATAATTTTGGGTGCATTGCTTCAGATCGGCAGTAGTGGATTCATCATAACTATTTTGGCTAGTATTTCAGTACTTATTGCCATGATTAACATCGTAGGTGGCTTCATGGTTACAAGGCGAATGTTGCAAATGTTTCAGAAATCTTAGGGGGGATAATTATGGGTATCGGTATTGTGACTGCTACATATATTGCCGCATCAGTTTTATTCATTCTTGCACTTGGTGGTTTGAGTAATCAAGAAAAAGCAAAACGAGCTGTTTGGTATGGTATTGTTGGTATGGCTTTAGCCGTAGTTGCAACAATGTTTGGCCCAGGAGTTGGCGGTTGGTCTATTATACTTCTAATACCATTGTTAGGGGTAGGTGCTTTTATTGGCATGGTTGTTGCCCAAAGAGTTGAAATGACAGAAATGCCCCAACTTGTTGCGGCATTGCACTCATTCGTAGGATTAGCTGCAGTTTTCATAGGTTTGAACTCTGACATTCTTGGCACTCACGGATTAGTTGGTGCTGAAATTGCAATACACGAAGTTGAAGTATTTCTAGGCGTATTTATTGGTGCGATTACATTCACTGGATCAATCATCGCATATGGAAAATTAGCGGGAAAAATTGATGGTAAAGCCTTGGTTTTGCCATTCAGGCATCTTCTTAATATTGCAGCAATAATATTCAGTTTAATATTGTTGTTAATGTACATGAACCATTCTGGATCGTGGACTTTATATTTAATGATGATAATTGCATTTGCATTAGGTGCGCATTTGGTGGCTGCGATAGGAGGTGCTGATATGCCTGTAGTCGTTTCAATGTTGAATAGTTACTCTGGATGGGCTGCTGCTGCCACAGGCTTTCTATTAGGTAACGATTTGCTCATTGTAACTGGTGCTTTAGTTGGCTCATCTGGCGCTATTTTGTCATACATCATGTGCAAAGCAATGAATCGATCATTTATATCTGTTATTCTTGGTGGATTTGGAGGCTCAAAAGGTCCTGCCATGGAAATTGATGGTGAGATGATTGCAACGGATGTAAATACTGTTGCGGCTCAATTAAATGACGCTAAATCAATCGTAATTATTCCTGGATATGGAATGGCAGTTGCACAAGCTCAGCAATCTGTTTCAGAACTAACAAGAAGATTAAGAGATAAAGGAAAAAATGTACGTTTTGCGATTCATCCAGTAGCGGGCAGATTGCCCGGGCATATGAATGTTTTATTGGCAGAGGCAAAAGTTCCTTATGACATTGTCTTAGAAATGGATGAGATTAATGATGATTTCCCTGAAACAGATATTGCAATTGTGATTGGATCAAATGACATTGTAAATCCTGCTGCTCAAGAAGATCCAAATAGCCCGATTGCTGGCATGCCAGTTCTTGAATGCTGGAAGGCAAAATCTGTTATAGTATCTAAGCGTGGCCAAGGAACAGGATATTCAGGAATCGAAAATCCATTATTCTTTAAAGAAAATACAAGAATGTTATATGGGGATGCAAAGGCAAGTTTGGATCAAATCTTACAATCACTCAGTTAACGAAGAAATTTTGATTTTGAATTAAATATTTAATTTATCTATGTTGGAATTTTTTTATAAACATTTAACCTAGCAGTAATGATTTATGATTTATTGTTAGGTTCTTAAATCTATTTACTGGGTATAATTAAAAAATTCATTTTCTAATAATTAATTTTGATTAATCATCAGGATATTGACGATAAATCAACTTTTGGAGTAAATATAATAGTAATCCATCAACAGAATGCATTTAGTATTGTTGTTTTATTGTGCATTGCATTGAAAAAGAAAAATCATACGGGGCTAAAATGCATAAACACAGAGGATTTCCATCGAGATTACCTGGATCTGATTTTCAGTTTACAATCAGGCGGCCTAATAAAAAAGGGCCAACACCTATAATCCGTCGCGAAAGATATGCTGATAGAAGAAACGTAGATCGAAAAGCTGATGAAGTTTTCATGTTATCATTAATTGAAAATTTTGGAGAAGATCCTTTTGTAAGAGGAAATTTAGATGCTGGAAGATTAAGCTGGTTATTTGGACGTGAAGTCCTAGCAGTTGATGATCCATTTGATCCATGTGATTATGAAGCTAGGATGAAGATTGACCTTAGTAAAACTATGGTTAGCTTTTCTAAAATCTTTACCGAAGAATATGAATAAAAAACTATTAAACATCTAGGTATTATTCAAAAAACACAGGATAAATGAGTATAAATGTCATATAAAGCCACATACGATGCTGCTAAATTAAACCCAGAAAAATTTTGGATGGAAGCTGCTGAAAAAGTTGATTGGATCACCCCACCTTCTAAAGCTCTTTTTGATGATAATGCTCCCTTTTACGAGTGGTTTAGTGATGCAGAAGTGAACACTTGCTTTAATGCTGTTGATCGCCATGTAATAGCAGGCAATGGTAAGCAAACTGCTATTATCTATGACAGCCCAATAACGGGCAAAAAAAGTAAAATTTCATATTTGGAGCTTAAAGAGAAAACTGCGAAATTAGGTGGGTTGTTAAAAAGCCAAGGTGTCAAAAAAGGTGATAGAATTATAATCTATATGCCGATGATACCTGAAGCCATTATAGCAATGCTTGCATGCGCAAGAATTGGTGCAATTCACTCAGTTGTATTTGGAGGTTTTGCGGCCAACGAATTAGCAACAAGAATTGATGATTGTACCCCAAAAGTCATTCTTGCGGGATCATGTGGCGTTGAACCATCTGGTATAATTGCATACAAACCATTGATTGATGCTGCGATTGATATAGCAACACACAAGCCAGAAAAATGTATTATATATCAGCGTGAAATATTACATGCAGAATTAATAGAAGGGCGTGATTTAGATTGGGTCAAAGCACAGCATGGAATTAATCCTGCTGAATGTGAAAAAATGAATGGATCAGATCCTGCCTATATTCTTTATACTTCTGGAACAACTGGTCAGCCTAAAGGTGTATTAAGGCCTATTGCAGGTCATATTGTAGCTCTGACTTGGACTATGAAGAACGTTTATGATGTAAACCCAGGTGAGGTATTTTGGGCTGCATCAGATGTTGGCTGGATAGTGGGGCATTCTTACATTTGCTATGCTCCATTATTTAATGGAAATACGACAGTCGTATTTGAAGGTAAGCCTATAGGCACTCCGGATCCAGGTACATTTTGGCGAGTAATTGAAGAATATAAAATAAAAGTATTATTCACAGCACCTACAGCATTTCGAGCAATCAAGAGAGTAGATCCAAAAGGAGAATATATAAAAAAATATAATCTGAACTCCCTTGAGAGTTTGTTCCTTGCTGGCGAACGTGCAGATCCAGATACTATTGAGTGGGCGAAATTACATTTGAATATTCCTGTAATTGACCATTGGTGGCAAACAGAAACTGGTTATGCAATTGCATCAAATCCCTGGGGAATTGAAAAATTACCCATCAAATTAGGTTCTCCAACTGTTTCGATGCCTGGATACAACATTCAGATACTTGATGAATTTGGCAAAGAACTCCCAAATGGAAATTTAGGAGCAATTGCCATAAAATTACCACTTCCACCAGGCACACTTAGTACTATTTGGAATGCTGATCACCGTTATGAAAGCTCATACCTGAAATCATTTAGTGGATACTATGAAACAGGTGATGCAGGTTATAAAGATGATGATGATTATTTATATATCATGGCTCGAACTGATGACGTAATGAATGTTGCAGGACACAGACTGTCTTCAGGTCAAATGGAAGAAGTTTTAGCAAGTCATCCCGACATTGCTGAATGTGCTGTCATTGGGGCAGCAGATGCACTTAAGGGACAATTGCCAATTGGAATTATGTGTACAAATGTAGATACTGAAAAATCTAATGAAGAAATTATTAATGAATGTATTAAGCTAGTAAGAACAAAAATTGGCCCAGTAGCAGCTTTTAAAATAGCAATCATAGTGGACCGCCTTCCTAAAACACGCTCGGGTAAAATTTTAAGAGGGACAATAGTTAAAATCGCAGATGGAAATCCTTATAAAGCACCAGCTACAATAGATGATCCAAAGATACTTGAGGAAATAACCTTAGCCTTAAAAAATATTGGATATCCAAAACTTTAGTACATTTGATAATTTCATTATGGATTTGATGTGTTGTGAATTTAAGGAATAATCCTTAGTTTGATTTTAATCTAAATCACTTTATTACTTGAGGCGTTTTATGGATCAGAATCTAGAAAACGAAAAAGAATTTACAGATCGCGCGTATGAAATGAATTCTACTTTAGTAGATAACGTTCTTTCGTTTATTGAATCTCAAAATAAACATGGTCTGATTGAATTGTTAAATGAATATCATGCTGCTGATATTGCTGACCTTTTTGAACAAATAAATCCTAATAGTCGATCTGCCCTAATAGAGCTTTGGGGCAAAGAAATGGATGGGGAAGTATTTGCAGAAATGGATGAGGGGCTTTCTGGTGATCTAATTGAAGAAATGCCAGATGAAGTTGTTTCGTCAGTATTAAAAGATTTAGAAACAGATGATGTTGTCGATTTAGTTGAAGATTTAGAAAAAGATGAACAAAGCCGTATCATCGAAGCATTAGATGCAGTTGACCAAATTGCTGTACTAAATTCATTAAAATACCCAGAAGGAACTGCGGGTCGGTTAATGGCTAGAGAGTTAGTTATGGCACCAACGCATTGGAATGTGGGTCAGGCAATTGATAATTTGAGAAAAAGTAAAAATCTACCTGCTCAATTTTATGACGTTGTTGTCGTTGACCCTATGTCCAAACCTATTGGAAAAGTTACATTATCCACGCTTTTACGTGCGCCACGGTCAATTCCATTAATAGAATTAGTTGATGATGAATTTAGAACAATTCCAGTATTGCAATCTCAAGAAGACGTAGCATACGCATTTAACCAATATAATATGGTTTCTGCCCCAGTTGTGGATGACGAAAACCGTTTGGTTGGTGTTATCACTATGGATGATGCTATGGAGGTTTTAGGTGATGAAGCTGATGAAGATATTAAGCTACTTGGCGGTGTTGGAGATGAAAGTCTGACTGATACTATATTTGTTACTGTTAGACAAAGGTTCCCATGGTTGGGGTTTAATTTATTAACATCAATTTTAGCATCAATTGTTATTGCTCAATTCTCATCAACTATTGAAGCTATTGTTGCTCTTGCAGTTTTAATGCCAATTGTTGCTTCTATGGGGGGTAATGCTGGAACGCAAACTTTAACTGTTGCCGTTCGAGCACTAGCTACAAAAGATTTAACATCCGCAAATGCATGGCGGGTCATCAGGCGTGAAGCAATAGTTGGATTGTTAAATGGGTTAATTTTTGCAATCATCATTGGTTTGATTGGGTACTATTGGTATGGTTTTCCAATGTTAGGAGCTGTGTTGGCTATGGCGATGATTTTGAATTTATTAATGGCAGGACTGGCTGGAATTTTGGTGCCATTGTTACTCGACAAATTTAATTTAGACCCTGCATTAGGTTCGAGTGCTTTGGTAACCACAGTAACTGATATAGTTGGGTTTTTTGCATTTTTAGGATTAGCCGCTACTATTTTATTGTAGAGATTTATCTGATATTTTTATTACTTCTGATTGCAAGCCTTTTTGAATTTTTATGTTTTTTAAATTGATCTCTAATATTTTCCAACCATCTATTTCTTGATTAACCCTAATGGATTGATAACTCCCATTGGCTTTTCTAAATAATGCAGTCCGATATTTTTTAGGCCCAAAAGTTGCTATTAGAGCATAATGGTTGAAATCAAATTTATTAATGAAATTAAATTTTTGAATATCTGTTTTTAATTTTAATATACCATTTTTTTTATTTGTCTTATCAAATCTATTAAAAGAAATTGTGTCATAATTTTTATGTGATTTATGCGCTTGTGACACAATTTCATCAAAGTTTCTTGGTTTTAATGGAGGTAAAATTAAATCGTTTTTTGAATTAATAATTAAATTTAAATCTAAATTTCTAGAAGATAAATTTGTTGGCCGTAGCTTTGGTTCGAAAATATCTGTATTTTTCGGGAATATATTATTGGAATCAATTGGGGCATTAAGATCAGAGGAAATTACTTTATTTGGAAAGCTTGAAATAAATAATGCAATTAGAATACAAAGAATAACTTTCAAAATAAATTTTGATTTCACATATAAGATATATCTTGAGCTATTATTAAATTCATTAATATAAAAGATTTTAATGCTCATTTGGTTAAGTTACCATATTATTTATTTTAGATTATTAAATTATTTTAGTTTAACAAGCGTTTGTATTTTAAATAAGCTTACTAGGCAATTAAACGTAGAAATAAAGTTACACAATTTGCGATTACTTTGGCCTCGTTGCGTATAGTGCAACAGCAGTTGCATTTGAAACATTGAGAGAGCCAAATGTAGCTGCATAGTCAATTTTAACTAGTTCGTCACATGTTTGTTTGGTCAACTCTCTCAAACCAGGTCCTTCGGCTCCAAGTACTATAGCTAGGGGAGCATTTTGATGTAATTCTGCAATGTCATCAATGCTATTTTTAGCTGTTCCATCAAGGCCCACAACATAGTAACCCATTTCTTGTAATGATTTAATTGAAGTAGCAAGATTTCTTACGCGCAAATATGGCTGTCGCTCGAGGGCGCCTGATGCTGTTTTAGCCAAAGCACCAGTTTCTGGTGCAGAATTTCGCGCTGTGGCAATGACTGCACGAGCTCCAAAAACTTCAGCCGATCGCAATATTGCGCCTACATTATGTGGATCAGTTACTCTGTCCAATATTACTAATCTAGCTTTTTTATCGTTTCGTGGAGCGCAAACGGTTGACATATTTCCCCAGTCTAATGGCTTCACTTCAAGTGCCGCACCTTGGTGAACTGATTGAGGATCAATCGGCGGATTAAATTTACGAGGATCAATAATTTCTGCATCAATACCTGATGTTATAATCGAAGAAGAAAGTTTATCACTTGCATTTTTTGTTACCATTAGACGAATTCGTTCCCGCAATGGGTTTTCTAAAGCATCCCGAACTGCATGTAAGCCAAATAACCATACCGTTTCAGCTGAGCCAGCGCTTTTTTGACGTTCTTTTTCCACTATCCAAAGTGGTTTTTTCTTTGATCTTGGTGCCATTTGGTATGTCCTTATCAATTTATTCCTCTTTGCACTGCTTAAGCAAACACTGCAAGTTCACTTTGTTGTTTTTTAATGTTGACGAACCTCTACTGTAGGCCTATTCAGTCCCTCGATAGCTATGTTTACATATCTATGGGCGACAGGCCGCAAGGTGTGGCAGGGGACTGTAACTCCCTCGCGGAGACGCACGCCTGGTTCGATTCCAGGGTCGCCCACCAATTTCTTTTTTCCCAACATTCGCTGTGGATTTCAGGTGCAAGCTGTTGAAATACAGGGGACTTATGTCTAAGTTGTGTCGCACTTCCACCATTTCGTCAATCTTCTTGCTGCTGAGAGTTTTAAATCTGTTGGGTCCATCAACGACCTTGGTGAACATGAGCGATTTCTACACGCAGTTATATTACGGCCCATAGCCGACATTCATTGGCTCACAGATTTCCTTTGGGAATCGATGCTCTGTGGACAAAGCTGCCGTTATATAAAAATTGCACGTTACCATTCATTCTGCGGCGCTTAAGGGCATAGGAACAGAAAATTCATGCACTATTTCTGCAACTAGTGTTCTAATCGCTGCTGATCGGCTTTTGGGATTGGTGCGCGCCACAAATGTAATGTCTGGCGGGGGCTCAAACAGACCCTCTATCACTTCAATGTCTGCGGTAACATGCATGCCATTTATCAAAGCAATGCCTAGCCCAGAGCGAACACCTGATAGTATTCCAGCTGCACTTGGGCATTCTAAAACCTTCTCTAAAGAATAACCCTGCTGCAATCCTTCAGTAAAACCCCATTTACGATAGAAGCAATTTATGTCGAAGGATAAAAACGGAATAGGCTTTGTGGAATCCAAATCAAAGTCACGAGATTTGACCCAATGCAAGCTATCGTTAAACAAGATTTGGTCATCCTGTCTAATATCACTTGAAAACACCTGCATCACCGCAAGGTCAAGCTCACTTGAATTCAACCAGTCTTGAACATTCAAACTTTGACTGGTTCGTGTACGAACGCTAACGGAAGGGTGCACCCGTGTAAAACGGCCTAATATTTCTGCAATGTCACTGGTCGCCGCATCTTCGGTCATGCCAAGGCGAATGGTGCCATTCAGCGATTTTTTACCAAGGTCTGCCATAGCCTCGTCATGCAGGTTCACAATGCGTATGGCATAATCATTCAGACGTTTGCCCTCTTGGGTAAAAAGGGGACTCCCTGACTGTCGTGTTAACAGGTCGCAATCTAGTGCTTTTTCTAGGCGTCTAATTTTATGGCTTACTGCAGATTGGGACAGCCCCATTTGAATTGCTGCCTTAGTAACACCGCCGTGTGTTCCTATCGCACGCAATGCGCGTAATGCATCAATTTCTAACTTGCTGCTCATATTCATTCCTTCATGACATATTTAGATTGAATTATGACAATCATTCAT